>Ga0153956_1000541_pt1 | contig 41036 bp, 38 predicted proteins | sample TSFL040MetaG_FD_104704 | JGI IMG/M metagenome (GOLD analysis project Ga0153956, IMG submission 104704) | Attine ant fungus gardens microbial communities from Florida, USA - TSFL040 MetaG | ecosystem: Host-associated > Fungi > Mycelium > Unclassified | place: USA: Florida, Wekiwa Springs... | reverse complement strand
TTTCCGCCGAGACGCTTGAGTATCATTACGGCAAGCACCACAAGGCTTATGTCGACAAGCTCAACACCTTGTTGCCGGGCAGCGGTTTCGAAGGTAAATCGCTGGAGGAAACCGTCAAGCTGTCCTCGGGCGATATCTTCAACAATGCCGGGCAGACCTGGAATCACACGTTTTACTGGCGCTGCCTGACGCCGCGCCCGGGCCAGCCAGGCGCTGCCTTGTCGGCCGCGCTGGTCAAGGCGTTCGGTTCGGTCGAAGAATTCAAGGCGGCCTTCGTCAAAAGCGCGGTCGGAAATTTCGGATCGGGCTGGACCTGGCTGGTCAAGAATCGTGACGGCAGCGTGGCGGTGGTCAACACCGGCAACGCCGGCACGCCGCTGACCGATGGCGTGACGCCGCTGCTGACCGTGGATGTGTGGGAGCACGCTTATTACATCGACTACCGCAATTTGCGCCCCAAATACCTGGAGGCGTTCTGGAATATCGTGAACTGGTCTTTCGTGGCGGAAAATTTCGAACAATAAAATCGCGCTTTTTTCAATGTTCTTCTCTTCCGTATATTTTTTTCAACACATTTTTTTCGGTATAAGGTCATCGATGTAAGGTTTTTTCGAGGTAAAGATTTCTACGCAAAGCCCTGTTCAGTTTCCGGCATGTCAGGGACTCCGGTCGCTGGCGGGGCCGTACAGTTCATTGCGGAATCGGGGCAGATAATCCGGATATTCGCGCTGCATGAAGTCGACCAGCGCTTCGCGCACCTTGCAGCGCAGATCCCAATTCAGGCTGGAATCGCTGGAGGTCACCAGCGCGCGCAACTGTATCGCGCGGTCGGACGCATCCGTGACCTGCAGCAGATGCAGGCGGCCGTCCCACTCCGATGCCGCGTTGCAGGTGCGCTCCAGCTCCTCGCGCAACGGTTCCAGCGGCATGCGGTAATCGACCCAGAGAAATACCGTGCCGGTGATGCTGGCGTCGTGCCGCGTCCAGTTCTGGAAGGGATGCTCGATGAACCATTGCAGCGGCACGATCAGGCGCCGCTGGTCCCAGAGATTGACCACGACATAAGTGCCGGTGATTTCCTCGACGCGGCCCCATTCGTTCTGGATGATCAGCACATCGTCGAGGCGGATGGGCTGGCTCAGCGCGATTTGCAGGCCGGCGATCAGGTTACTCAACACCGGGCGCGCCGCGACGCCGGCGACGATGCCCGCCAGGCCCGCCGAAGCCAGCAGGCTGGTGCCGAGCGCGCGGATATCCGGAAACGTCATCAGCATCAGCGCCGCGCCGATCACGAAGGCGAGAAACATCAGGCTGCGCGCCAGCACTCGCGTTTGTGTCTGGATGCGGCGTGCCTGCAGGTTGTCGGCCACCGACACGGGGGTCATCATTTCGATCATCGCGGCGATGCCGCGGATCGCGCTGATGGTCAGCCAGGTCAGCGTGGCGACGAGGGCAAGTCCGGTGATGTGGGTGACGCTCGCGTTGAAGGTCCAGTGATCCGGCGCCGCGATCCAGGCGAGCTGAACGAACAGCAGTGGCATCGCGAACTGTATCGGATAGGCTGTGCTGCGGATCAGTACGCCGGTCACGGAAAAGCGCCGCACCAGATGTTCGAGGATATGACGGCCGATCGCCTGCGCCATGAATCCCAACACCAGCGCGCTGAACGCCAGTGTCATCGCGGACAGATAAGGATGACTGACCGAGTTGAGAACCGCCGGAACCGGCAGGTTCTTCCATTCAAATCCGTTCATGCGCTCATCCACCAATAGAGCGTCGTTGCGTGCCGGATGGGGAACGCTAACGCAAAGCGCGCGTGCCGTTCTGTGTTCGGGCACACGCGCGTAAAACGCGCTCGTGTCGTCGCGTCATGGCGCGTTCATCGGCTTGTAATATCGGCAAAAAATTTCTGTAAATCGCGCCATGGCGGAGCTGTGAGAAACGCCACTCTTCCGTACGCCAGCGGATTTTCGCCTTGGCCCGTGTGGCACATCGCTTGCAAACCCGCTTTAGCCGGCACATCCGCGGAATGTGTCACGATTGGAGAATTCAATCCTCCGCTTGGGAATCAGCCGGTTGAATCGTGGTCCCAATTCGATGAGGTGCGCATGGACGAGCTCAGATAACAGGGGCGCGAGCGCAGCTCGGCAAGGCCATCGATGGGCACGGACAAAGCCCGCTGTCATTCGAAAAATGCGAGGCCGACTCATGGGAACCGAAAATGATTTGACGGCGCGCGGCGTTGTCGGAAATTCGCAGGATTCGCACGGCGTGCCGCCACGCGTTTTCTCGATGCCTCGCGGCGAGCGGCATGAGCCGCCGCTGCCCACCTCGGCGCGCGATTGGGCGTTGTTCCTCGATATCGACGGGACCTTGCTGGATCTGGCGCCGACGCCCGATGCGATCTACATACCGCCGATGCTGCCTTCGCTGCTGCTCGCTTTGCATGCGCATCTCAACGGCGCGCTGGCCTTTGTCAGCGGCCGTCCGATCGCCGCGCTCGACCGCCTGTTCGCGCCGCTGCATGTGCCCTGCGCGGGTTTGCACGGCGTCGAGCGACGCGACGCGCGCGGATTGCTGCACCGCGCCAACCAGGATGAGGCCACCCTCTGCGAATTGCGGCGCGTGGCCTTCGAGCTTGCGCGCACGCTGCCGGGCATTCTGGTGGAAGACAAGCATTTCACCGTGGCCCTGCATTATGCGCAGGCGCCGCAGCACCGGGCGGCGTTGTTCAGCGCCGCCAACGCGATTGCCGGGCGCATCGGTTTCGAATTGCAGGCGGGGCACAAAATGTACGAGCTGAAACCGCCCGGCATCGACAAGGGTGGCGCGTTGACCGCCTTTCTCGACGAGCCGCCGTTCGCCGGGCGTCGCCCGCTGTTTTTCGGCGACGATCTCACCGATGAGTACGCGCATGCGGTGACCCGCGCGCGCGGCGGCATGGCGGTGCAGGTGGGAGCGCGCATCGCCAGTGTCGCCCAATATGAACTGGACGATCCCGCGGCCGTGCTGGCCTGGTTGCAACGCTGGAATGAGAGCCTGCCGTGAGCGAATCTTCGCTGGAGCTGGGTATTATCGGTAACGGCAGCGTTGCCGTGTTGATCGATGCGCGGGCGCGCGTGGTGTGGGGATGTTTTCCGGATTTCGACAGCGATCCCTGGTTCTGCGATCTGCTGTCGCCCAAGGCCGGCGGTGGAGTCTGGAGTTTCGAGCTGGAGGATTTCGAGCGTTCGGAACAGCACTACATGCCGAACACCGCGGTGCTGGTGACGCGGCTTTTCGACCGGCACGGCGCCTCGCTGGAGATCGTCGATTTCGCGCCGCGCTTCAAATTGTACGACCGGATTTTTCATCCGATGATGCTGGTGCGACAACTCAGGCCGCTGGAGGGCGTGCCGCGCCTGCGCATGCATCTGGAGCCGCGCTGCAATTACGGCGAAGGCGAGCCGCAACGCATGCGCGGCAGCAATCATGTCCGCTACATTTCCAGCCACATGGCTTTGCGCCTCACCTCCGACCTGCCGCTGCCGCAGATCGAGCGCGGCCTGCCGTTCGTGCTGCAAAAGCCCCTGCATTTCGTGCTCGGGCCGGATGAACCGTTGTCGACCGGCGTCGGCAGCTTCGTGCGCGATGCGATGGAACGCACCCGCGATTACTGGTGGGAGTGGGTGCGCTATCTGTCGATACCGTTCGAGTGGCAGCGCACGGTGATTCGCGCCGCGATCACCTTGAAACTGTGCCAGTCCGAAGCCACCGGCGGCATCATCGCCGCCGTCACCACGTCGATTCCCGAAGCGCCCAATACCCAGCGCAACTGGGATTACCGTTTCTGCTGGCTGCGCGACGCGGCGTTCGTGGTGCGTGCGCTCAATCGCCTGGGCGCGACGCGCAGCATGGAGGAATACCTGCGTTATCTGGCCACGCTGGCGGTGGACGACGGCGAAATCGGGCCGGTGTTCGGCATCACCTTCGAGCGCGAATTGCATGAAAGCCACGCGGAAGCGCTCAAGGGATATCGCGGCATGGGGCCGGTGCGCATCGGCAACGATGCCTGGCGCCAGCGCCAGAACGATGTTTACGGCAGCGTGATGCTGGCCACCACGCAATTATTTTTCGACCGCCGCATCGAATTGCGCAGCGATCAGGATTTATTCACGCGCCTTGAAGTGCTCGGCCATCTGGCCTCGCGCCTGGCCGACGCGCCGGACGCCGGTTTGTGGGAGTTCCGCGGCCGCGTGCAGGTGCATACGTATTCGGCGGTGATGTGCTGGGCGGCCTGCGACCGCCTGGCGAAAATCGCCGCGCAGATCGGCCTGCGCGAACGCGAGGTGCACTGGCGCATGGAGGCGCGGCGCCTGCACGAGCTGATCAGCCGCCGCGCCTACAATCCGCAGCGCGGTTATTTTGGCGCGACATTCGACAGCGATCTGCTCGACGGCAGCCTGCTGCTGTTGGCCGATGTCGGTTTTCTCGACGCCGACGATCCGCGCTTCGCCGCCACCGTGGATGCGGTGGGCGCCGAACTTAAGCGCGGCAATTATCTGTTTCGCTACAGCGGCGCCGACGATTTCGGCATGCCGGAAACCTCGTTCACCATCTGCACGTTCTGGTACATCGACGCGCTGGCGACGATAGGGCGCCGCGAGGAGGCGCGCGCGATGTTCGAGAATATGTTGCAGCGCTGCAACGCGCTGGGTTTGCTGTCGGAGGATGTCGATCCGGTGACCGGCGAGTTGTGGGGCAATTTTCCGCAAACGTATTCGATGGTCGGCCTGATCAATTCCGCGGCGCGGCTGTCGCGTTCCTGGGAGGATGCGTTTTGAGTCGTTTGGTGGTGGTATCGAATCGCGTGGCGCAGCCGCACGAGACCAAGGCCGGCGGGCTCGCCACGGCGATGCAGGCGATGCTGGCCGAGCGCGGCGGCATCTGGTTCGGCTGGGATGGCGAAGTGGTGGCGGAGCCGGGGCCTTTGCATCATGACGAGCGCGGGCGGGTGCTGTACGCGACCTTCGATTTGAACCAGCAGGATTACGATGAGTTCTACGCCGGTTTTTCCAATCGCGTGTTGTGGCCGTTGTTTCATTACCGGCCCGATCTGGTGGATTTTCACCGCGGGACTTACGCGGGCTACCAGCGCGTCAACGCGCTGTACGCGACGCGGTTGCTGCCGCTGATCAAGGCGGGCGATCTGATCTGGATACACGACTATCATCTGATTCCGCTGGCGGCGGAGCTGCGCCGGCTCGGCGTGTCCAATCGCATCGGTTTTTTCCTGCACACGCCGCTGCCCGCGGTGGAGTTGCTGCGCACGCTGCCCTGTCACAACGAGTTGATGGAAGGTTTTCAGGCTTACGATGTGGTGGGCCTGCAGACCGAGCCGGATCTGCATGCCCTGCACGAGTACTACGTGCAGACACTCAACGCGCGGGTGCGCGGCGAATGGCTGCGCATGCCGAATGGCCGCCGTTTCGATACCGGCGCGTTTCCGATCAGCATCGATACCGAGACCATCGCGCGGCAGGCAGAAAAGGCGGTCGGTCTGCCGGCGATGGATCGTCTTTACGACAGCCTGAGCGGCAGGGCGCTGGTGATCGGCGTCGACCGGCTCGATTATTCGAAAGGCCTGCCGGCCCGCTTCGAGGCCTTCGGGCGCCTGCTCGAACACAACAAATCGCTGCATGGCCGGGTGACGATGCTGCAAATCGCGCCGCCCTCGCGAACCGAGGTGCCCGAGTACAAAAAAATCCGCGCGGAACTGGAGCAGATGGCGGGACATATCAACGGGCTTTATGCGGCGCCGGACTGGATTCCGATTCGTTACGTCAACCGCGCCATACCGCAGGCGTTATTGGCGGGTTATTACCGCGCCGCGCAGGTGGCTTTGGTGACGCCGCTGCGCGACGGCATGAATCTGGTGGCGAAGGAATATGTCGCCAGCCAGGACCCGGAGGATCCGGGCGTGCTGGTGTTGTCGCGTTTCGCCGGCGCCGCGCTGGAAATGGAAGCCGCGTTGCAGGTGAACCCCTTCGATCAGGAGGAAATCGCCGAGGCCATGGCGCGCGCCCTGCACATGAGCCGCGCCGAACGGCGCGTGCGCTGGCAGGTCATGATGGAGCAGCTGCGCCACCGCGACATCACCGCCTGGCGGGAATCTTTTCTCGACCGGCTTACCGAGCGCAAATTGCTGCCCGCGCAAATCGGTCGCAGCGCCTGATTGCGGACCGGTTCCAGGCCGCTTCGCCGAAGGCGCGATAAGCGCACTTGCAGCGGCAAGATCGCTTAAAGCGATCATTGAAAACCACTAAAAATCATTTACAGCCAATAAGACCAGAGCCGCGAAAACCATTCGCGCCATTTCTGTGTCCAGGGCCGGTGCTTCCAGGTTTCCAGCGTCACGCGTTCGGATCGATCCAGGTCCTGCTGGAACATGGCTTCCATCTGCGCGCCGAATTCGTCGCTGAGCACGACGGCGTTGATTTCGTTGTTGTGCAGAAAACTGCGCAAATCCATGTTCGAGGAACCCACCGCCGACCATACGCCATCGATGACGATGGTTTTCGCGTGCAGCAGTGTGTCGCGGCGCTCGAAGATGGTGACGCCGGCCTTCAGCAATTCGCCGTAATAAGAGCGGCCGGCCTCGAAGGTGATCCAGAAATCGCTGAATCCGGGCAGGATCAGGGTGACATCGACGCCGCGTTCGGCGGCGCGCTTCAGTTCGCGCAGCGTGCGCCGATCCGGCCCGAAGTACGCCATGGTGATATGAATGCCGCGCTGCGCGTGCACGATGGCCGACAGCGGGTCAACGTAGATCAGGTTGACCTTGTCGCCCGCGCTGCTGCCGATCACGCGCACCCGTTTGTCGCCCTGGGCGGTCTGCCGAGGAAAATAGTTGCCGGTATCGCCGAGTTCCAGGCCCTCCAGCTTGCGCCAGGCATCGAAGAACGCATGTTGGAATTCGCTCACGGCGGGGTCGCGCACTTCCAGCTGCGTATCGCGCCAACCGGCGTCGTTGTCGTGGAATCCGCTTATCGAACACACTCCGCATGGCGGGCCGGTCCGTCATCTCGGGCGTCTCGATGCGGGCGTTCGTCGCCGGACTGGAAATAGTGTTCTGGTGTTATCTCTGACAGACCGTCGCGCTCAGTTAAAATTCCGCCGCTGTCCGGTAAGTCGGTACGGTCGCTCCGAATATTCAGAGCGATCCGGACCTTGTCTGCCTGATTCAATCGAGCTTGTCGCCTGCATCAATCCAGCCTATTGATCTGAATTATTCCAGATAGCGCAGATGGCGCATCGCCTGTTGCAGGCTGTCGAGCAAGACCCGCGCGGTATTTTTATCGAGTTGCACCGCCGGCGCGCAATGTTCGTCGCTGTGCCGGTCGACGATCGACAGATAGAGTTCCTCGCGGCCGGTGAACATGCCGACGCCGATGGTGACGACATGCTGGTGGCTGGCGAGTCCCTGGCCATCGTCGTCAATGGCGGTGACCGGTTGCTCGAAGTAGGACGTGGTACCCATAGGCTTGGCAATCCCTGGCTGGACGAAGGGCTCGCGAAGAGCCCTGTTTTCTCGTGCTCCGCCGAGAAGTTTTTACAAAGTTTTCTCCCGTTTTTGCAAACCCCGGGTTCAGGCCGTGGCCAGGAAAACCGCGGCCACACCGCCCATCAACATGGTGGCTGTACCCAGCAAATACCATAAAAAAAGCGATTCACTCATGATTTCGGCAAATCCTCTTGTTGGGGGTTCTGTGTTTCCGGCGCTCCGCCCGATGGCGGAGAAGGCATCGGTAGCGCCTGTTTCAGCACGTTTGATGCCAGTGTGGCAGCGTGATGCGCGCGTTATCGGCTGTACGGTTCGCGATTATTATTTTGGCTGGAAGTCATTTCATCAATAGGAATGCTACGTGAAGAACAACAGCCTGAGCCGCGGGCGCCAGGCGCAAGGCGATCGGACAGCGCAGTATCCGTGTGTCAGGCGCATTGACGATGAAACGACTGCTAGGGAACCTCTGAAAAACGACTGCGCTTGCCGATGCGGCGTTAAAAATGCGCTCAAAATCCTTATTGATTGACGTATAAACGGCGGTTTTTCGCTCATGTTTGCCTTGCCTCGGCTGCACTCGCTACGTTTTTCAGAGGTTCCCTAGTCCTTGGCGATGGGGTCGCCGGCGAACCAGATCTTGTAGCCCTGTTCGAGCGCCTGCGTGGTTCCGGCGATGACCGCCTGGCGGCGGCTGTGAACCCAGGCGGTGCGCGCGATGCTGCGACCGCTGCGATTATCGATCAGATTGCCGCGCCAGTTGTGCAGGGCGCGGCGCGCGTCGCGGTAAACAATCAAAGTCACTTCCTTCATCGGATTGGATTTCCTTCACTCATTCAGGGACGATATACCGGCGTCGAGTCGCCGCCGCGACCGGGCATAACCCGTCGGGCGTGCGCAAACGGTGCAATGGGTGATGTCGAAGAGCAGGATATTGTCTCCCACAGAAAACGTTTCATACCGGCCAACATGACGACAGACGCGTGGAAAAAACGAAGACATCGGGCGCGAAGTCCGGCCTGCGATCGGGCCGGATGGGTTGCGCCTGCGGAGCGTGCGTGTGTGCAGGCAATATGCAGGCCAGCGCTTCGCCGGGCGCGCGAATTCGAAAAATCTTGAAAACATCTGGACTGCATGCGTTTCCGCTTGTGTCGCGATCGAAAAAGCGGCGAGGCAAAACGACTTCCGATGACACCGCGATAACCGCGGCCCTGGGCGAAATTTATTCGCGCAGCGTTGCCTGTGCGCTGAACGGGGCGTGAGTGTGAATAAAAATTATGACGAAATCATGTCTTTAAAACCGGAAATTCGAATTTAGAAAAATTTCAAAAAATCCTTGGTAAATATTGCCAACCGTGTCGCGTTTTTCCTTGGTACATTTCCTGCTCTCATTGGTCATGCCATTTTTTCGCTGGGATTTTTCATTGTTCTCTGGGATTTTTCATTGAAAAAAGGGCAATGCGCAGAACGGCGTTTGCAATTCGGCATGGATTCCAGATCGGTGCCGAATCGGCGAACGCGCAATCGCGGCAGCGCCTATCGCGCTGCGCCAACAGGATTGCCAGTCGGGAGGCAAACCATGCAAACACAATCTCATCTGAGCGATGTCAAAACACTACGCGAACGCGCGCGTCGCCACATCGAGCAGGGCGCGGTGACCGAGGCTTACACGGGAGACCGCGAAGAAGTCGTCCGCCTGTTAAATGAGGCACTGGCCACCGAAATGGTCTGTGTGCTGCGTTACAAGCGCCACTATTTCATGGCCCGGGGCATCAACGCCGAAAGCATCGCGGCCGAATTCGCCGCCCACGCGGCGGAGGAGCAAATGCATGCCGACCAGATTGCCGAACGTATCGTCCAGTTGGGCGGTGCTCCGGATCTGTCTCCCGATGGCCTTTCGCAGAAAAGCCACGCGGAGTATGTCGAGGGCACGACGCTGGTCAACATGCTGAAGGAAAACCTGGTGGCGGAGCGCATCGCCATCGACAGCTATCGCGAAGTGGTGAATTACATCGGCACCAGCGATCCCACCACGCGACGGCTGCTGGAAGGCATTCTCGCAAAGGAAGAGGAGCACGCAGAGGATCTGTCCAGTCTTTTGGTCAGCTTCGCCTGAGTTCCTGCCTGTCCGGTTTTTCGTCAGTGCCGGACGGGCGCCCGCCGTGCGCCAACGCACCTTCGGATAAATATAGCGATCCCGGCTGCTTCGGCCCTGGCGCGATTCTCATCGGAGCCGCGTCCGCCCATTCTCAGCCGCAAACCGAAGCCGGGGGATTCATTCCCGCGTTGCGCAGCCAGGGAGGAGTGGAAGATGAAATTGGTTTTGCTACCCGGCATGCATGGAAAAGAGGCGTTGCTCGATGATTTTGCGACCTATCTTTCCGCCGACGCCGATCCCGAGGTGATCGCGCTGCCCGATCATGGCCGGCAAAGCTATTCGCGCCTGGCCGAGCTGAGCCTGGATTGGCTGCCGCGCGATGAGGACTATGTGCTGCTCGCCGAATCGTTTTCCAGCGTCATCGCCAAAAAAATCGTGGAGCTGCGCCCACCGCGTTTGCGTGGGCTCGTTCTGGTCAGTGCATTTTTTTCCTGTCCGAATCTCTGGCTGCAGCAGGCCGCCGGCTGGGTGCCGCTTGGCGTACTGCAGCGCAGCTTGCGCTCGCGCATGATGTTGCGGCTGTTATTCACCGGCTCACAGGTGCGTCCCGAGGTACTTGATCAGATTCGCGAAGCGTTCGTGGCGCTTCCCGCCGATGTGCTGCAGGCGCGCATGGAAACGATGATTTCCCTGCGCCCGGGCGGGACGCAGATTCGGGTTCCGACCTGCTATATCCAGCCGGTCGAGGATCGCTGGGTCGACGAGCGCTGTGTGCGCGAGGTCAAGCAGACGCTGCGCGACGGATTGGTATGCAAGGTGGAGGCGCCGCATTTCGCATTGCAGGTTCAGCCCGCGCTTTGCGCGAGCATCGTCAATCATTTTCTGTTGCGCCTGCCGGAGCGCATGGTGTCTCCGGCCGGGGCGCCGGCGATCTACCGCACCCGGGTCGGGGGCGCGCGGCGCCTGGGCGGGTTTTCCGGAGAGTGGTCCCGGCGCGAATAGCGGCCCGGCCGGCATTGGTGTTGTCGGGGACGATGGATTAAACCGCTTTTTGCCCGCGAAGCGTGAACAGGAAAGCGTGCGAAAAAAGGACAAATGAAGAAGGAAACCTTCAATTCGTAGTGGATTTTCAACGGGAGGAGCAACTGATGAAAACCGGAAATATCAATCTGAAATTGATCGGTGCCACATTCGGTTTGGCCTTCGCTCTATCGGTCGGCGCGGCGGACGCGCAGTACGATGCGGCCAAAAAAAGCGCGGACGCGGACTATGAAACGGCAAAGGCGCGTTGCGAAAGCATGACGGGCAACGAGAAAGAAGTCTGCTTCAAGGAGGCCAAGGCCGCGCGCGATAAGGCGAAAGCCGATGCCAAGGCCGAGCATAAATCCTCCAAGGCCGCCGGCGAAGCCGATGAGAAAAAAATGAAAGCCGACTATAAGGTGGCCAAGGAGAAATGCGATGCCATGAGCGGCGCGGCGAAGGAGTCCTGCATCCAGGATGCAAAAACACAATATCACCAACATTAAAACATCGGACGTCGGTGTTGCTGCCCTTGAGGGCAGCTCATCCGGCGCGCTGTGATGTTCTTCGGCGGTGATTTCCTCGATGGAACCCAGTGATTTTCTCGACGTAAAAAAAGCCGCGACGGGTTTCGCGGCTTTTTTATGTGGAAACATTTTTATGGGGAAGTATTCAACGCTGCGTATGTTGTCGCCAGGTTGCCGTCATAGCGATGGGGGCGCGCTGTGAATATTGCTGGGAATAGTGCGTTATTCATCTCGTGCAGGCGTCGCTACTATCCGGAGAACAGGACGCGTAACATCGAATTTCCTGTTGGAGGGGCATGGTTATGTTGCGCACATCGATCTATCGCTACAACCCTGAAACGGACAGCGAGCCCTATATGCAAGCCTATGAAATTGCGGATAGTGGCAAGGACGTGATGGTGCTGGACGTACTGGAGCACCTCAAGCGCGAAGATCCCACCTTGTCGTTTCGCCGCTCCTGCCGCGAAGGCGTGTGCGGATCGGATGGCATGAATATCAACGGCAAGAATGGACTTGCCTGTATTACGGCGTTGTCCACGGCACTGCGCGGCGGCGATGAGCTGGTGCTGCGGCCACTGCCGGGAATGCCGGTCATCCGCGATCTGGTGGTGGACCTCAGCCTGTTTTTCGAGCAGTACGAAAAAGTCCGGCCCTGGCTCATCAATAAGGAGCCGCCGCCTCGCATCGAGCGTCTGCAGTCGCCGCAGGAGCGCGCGCGCCTGGATGGCCTGTACGAATGTATTTTGTGCGCGTGCTGCACGTCGAGCTGCCCGTCGTGGTGGTGGAATCCGGATCGTTACATTGGTCCCGCGGGCCTTTTGAACGCGCTGCGTTTTATCGAGGATAGCCGCGACACCGAGGCCGGGGATCGTCTAGACAACCTGGCCGATCCCTACAGCGTGTTTCGCTGCCGCGATATTCAGAATTGCACCAACGTCTGCCCGAAAGGGCTGAACCCCATGGCCGCCATCACCAAGATTCGCTCCCGTATCCTCTATCGTGGTTAACGCCGCAAATTCCAGAGCGCTGGCGCTGCCTTGCGTGGGCGAACACACACGCCGTTTTGCGGTCGCGCGGGAAGTTTTTTCAGATCGAAAAAAATTACAAGCTGGAAGCGTTTTTAACTGCGCATAACAATGAAGTAATTTTGCTTTTTTTGCATGGCGATTTTCAGAATTTCATTTTTATTTAAAATTCGCGAACAAAAAAAAGTCCCCGGAGCGGGGACTTGTTTACAGGAAACGGCTTCTCGGGGTCAGGGCGCTTTTTGCGGGTGAGGTTCCGTGCCGCCGCTGCTCGTTGCCTGCTGTTGCTCCGCACGATTGCGGCGGCTGCTTTGGCCACCCTTGCGACCGGCCGCGCGCGCTTCTTCCGAATTGAATTCGTGCGCATTGCCGGATTCGTGGGCCCTGCGGCCCGCACGGCTCGCTTCCTCCGGAGTGAACTCGTGCGCGCTGCCTTGGGCATGCGCTGCGCGACCACCTTTGCTGGCGATTTCACGCTGTTTTGCGGCATCCATGGACGCAAAGCCTCGCTTGCTGGTGCCGCCGCCGTGGCTGCCTTGTTCGCTGCCAGGTTGAGTCGTCATATGATTTTCTCCTCTCGTGGATAGGCCCCAAAAAAGCAGGCCAGGGTACGGCGATTACAGTTCGGATGACCGACTGCTCTCAGCTGGAGTCAAGCAAACCATGTGCCTGATTGTTTTTGTTATTTTTTTATTTTTCGCGTGAAAAATATGCAAGCGGGGTGCGGTGTTTTTCCGGATTTTTCGCGCGAAAAAAAACGGCCTGACGTGGCTTTTCAAACGCAGCGGCGATCCTGGATGTGTGGCGATTTTTACCGATGAAAAGAACATTTTCCGAATGGGTGGGGGCGCTGCTTTTTTTAAAAATCCGCGCGTTTTAAACGCTGTTTTCTTCAAAAGTCATATTCGACGCCGAACTTGAAATCCTTTCCGGTCCAATTGAGGTGATATTCCATTTCACTCGAAATCGAATGCACGCGAATGGCGCCGTTCTCGTCGGGTAGTGAGGAAAAGGTTTGAGCGTGGCGCTGGCGAAAAGTCTTGTACGCCGCTTTGACATAACCGCGAAGCACTTCGCCGAGCGCCGCGCCGCCGTTGCGGGTTCTATAACCCGGCTGGAACTGCTGCATCCACAACACATTGAAGCGCAGATCGGGATCGTCGACGGCAACCAATTGATTGCCGTTTTCCTCGTCGGTGACGATGGTGAACGAGCGCGTGGGCTGATAGCCCGGCTGCGGCGATGTTTTCAGCAACTGATGGTAGAACGCATCGCCGGTCGGTTGCGCCTGCGCGTTGCACAACGCCAGGGTGCCGGCAATGCAGGCGAGCGTGGATAACGCGGCGTGACGATGACGTCGACCCTCCATGATGTCCTCCGAATGTGATACGCCGTATTCGGCATGGGTGGTTTTTTTACATCCGGTGCGTCCCGATCGATCCTGGAGTCAGCAAATGCCATGCCCGCCGCTGAGTCCGGTAGAAAATGTCACGGATGGATTGTTTTTCGTGGCTTTTTTGGCCAGCACGAAAAGTGAGACGGCACACGTGTCGTGTGTCTATCGGTGTATATTTTTCTTGGCAGTTGTATATTTTGCGCGGGTGATCGCGGCAATGGCGCCACGCGCCGGTTACTGTGTGGCGCACATCGCTTTCCCCGATGGGAGAACGAGCGCTCGGAAATTTGCTTTGTCTTTGTCCCCAGAAATAGCGCCCTCGCGGCGTCATTCCAGCCTGCTGCGCTGGCGGCAGCGTATTGCGCGCTGGCGCGCGGGGTTGCAGCGCCGGCCCTGGCTGCTGCCAGCCGCCAGTTTCGCGGCGGGGTGGATCGGTTTTGCGCTGGTGCAGCGCGGTTTCGAACTGGCGCCTGGCGGAGTTATCGCAGGGCGTGGTCGCCTTTATCGCGATTCGCGCGCCGATGGGCGTGGCCCAGTCCGTCGTTTTCGAGTGGCGTCATGGCGACCAGATGGAGCGGATCGATGCTTCGATCCAGGGCGGCGGCAAAACCGGTTGGCGCACGTATTCGCGCAAAAAAGTTTTTCCCCAGGAAGCCCAGGGCCGTTGGGAGGTCAGCGTGCTCACGCCGCAGGGGCAATTGCTGCGGCGCATGCGCTTCGATGTGGAATAATCGGACGTGGAATAAAAAACGGCGCGCGGATGCGCGCCGTCGAGCGCTGGCGGACAGCTCAGCTGAGCAGGGCGGCCATGTTTTTCACCGAGTTCAAGCGCTTGATGAGCATGGTCTTGCTTTCGATGCCCAGCTTGCGATAAACCGATTTCAACTGCGCCTTCGCCGTGTTCGGCGAGATGTTCAATTCCAGCGCCACCTTCTTCACATTGTCGAAACGCAGCACGGCGGATAGAACGCGTTGTTCGGCGGGGCTGATGCGCCACAGCGTCACCAGGATTCCCATGTCGAAGTCTTCTTCGAGCGAGGAAAAAATGAAGATGGTGAAACGGTTTTCGGTGAACAGTCCTCGCTGTGGCGAAGCCGTTTCCTTGGTGATCGCCAGCGTGTATTCCTCGCGCGGACGCAATGACTGGATGTTCATGGTGCGATAGAACACATCCTCGTGCTCGTGCAGATCGTGGATCATGCGCTCGAGCTTTTGCTGGATATCGCGCGATTTCGCCACCAGCTTGCCTTTGTTGCAGTTGAAGGCGTTGGAGCTGTCGAGCAGCTTGTCGGCCAGCGCCGATTTATCGAGGACCTCCAGCTCGCGGTTCACGATGACAATGCCGATGCGAAAACGCGACAGGATTTTTTGCGCGGAGAAATCGAACAGCGAATGGTATTGGGCCTGGGCTGCCTGTTCGATCGCGCGGCGGATGATCGGAACGATTTTTTCCAGGATTTTGATTTCCGATGCCTTGAATTCGCTGCGCGCGTGGGCGCGGGAGAAGCGCAACCGCACCTCGATGTTCTGGTTCAGACGGAAATCCGCGCCGGCAACGGTGTTGATGCCAACCGTCGAGGAGCAGAAGTCGCGAAAACTCTGGGTCGAGGGATTGTCGTCGTCCGCGGCCGGATGGAATACCACGATTTTGTTGTCGGGAAAGCCGTGATACTGATCGAGATAGAAATACTCCCGCTTGTACTCTTCGACAAAGTCCTCTTTCTCCCCGCTGGCAATCACCTGAAGATCGTGGTTGTTTTCCGGGATGAACAGAATGGATGCGATATCCAGCAAAAAGTACGAGCGGATAACTTCCAGCGCGGATTTCAGGCGCTGTTCGATCGGATCGTTCTGGGTGAAAATCAAAAATATTCTTGTGGCAAAGTCAATCTGGTCCATCTTGTTGCACTCCATGGTTTGTGGTCGGACAGGCGCTGCGCGCGGGCGTGATCCTGACGTCACGATGTTGGGTCGTGACGCCGGGAGCCAAGCCTGTTAACAACGCGACTGCCGATGTTTTTGGGGGTAAAACCGTTATATTTCGACTGTTGCCCGCGAATGCGCGGAAAACAGCTGTTGCGTCGAACGAACAAACGATACGTCAGGGTGAATCACGTCCCGGCGGATACGCCGGATTCCGGGTGATGCCGTGCCGCGACCCGGTTTGAGACAAGAAGGCGGTGCCGCGCTCGAAATAGAGCGGCGTGGGGATTCTGGGGCAAATGACAAAAACAGATTGCGCGTTCAACTCCATGATGTGCTGCTCCTTGGCATTGGGTTCATCCTTGTGGCGGTCGCAATGTTTTCAGTTGGCCCGACAGGGCTTCATGCCCGGGCTGGCCGGTGGTCATCGGTCCGATGCGGCGCCTACTACCTCTACCGGAGGCCGCCCGCTTCGCGCTCATTGGTTTGGGCTAAACAGATTTCCTTTTTATTTGTCATTTTGTGTGCTTCTGTAAGATAGCAAACATAACCCAGCCATTGAAATGACTATTTCAGCGTAAGACGCCCCCGTTGTTATTCAAAAATATCTTTATTGAAAGGGTTTGCTTGGTCTTAGTGGGTTAACGGCGGGCACCGCGACAAGGAAAAAGGGGTTATAACGCCGCGATCGCGGCGCGCTGCCGCGCGGGCTGAGCTCTATTAGCATGAAAATGTCGACAAAAGTTTACACTTTTGTGGGAAGTGGCTTTTTAGTACTGGAAAAGCTAATCTCGGACGCCGCCGCCGGGCGGCTTAGCGTTTGCGAAAGCTGTTTCACCAGGTTGGGACAGGCTGCGCAAATGAGGTTGGCAATAACAGCGCGAGACAAACATGACTGTGGAAAAAATCCAGAAAGAAGCAACGGGCGTGGCCGTGGTGACCGGTGGTGGTTCGGGTATCGGGCGCGAATTGTGCCTGCTGGCGGCCGCCGCGGGTTCGGCGGTGGCGGTGGTGGATATCAACCAGGACGCGGTGCAGGCGGTGGCGGCTGAAATCGTCGCGGCCGGTGGCCGGGCGCTCGCGCTGCCCTGCGATATCAGCAACCCGGAGCAGGTGGGCGCCGCCATCGCGCGTGTCGTCGCCGAGCTGGGAACGCCGTCGCAATTGTTCAATGTGGCGGGCATCGTGCGTTATGCCCGCGTCGAGCAGCTGGATTTCGCGCTGTTCAATCGCGTGCTGGCGGTGAACCTGGCCGGCGCGTTCCTGATGTCGCAGGCGGTGTTGCCGCACCTCGTGTCAACCCGCGGCAGCATTGTCAACGTTTCCTCGATGGCGGGCCATCTCGGTATTCCCTACGGCGCGGCTTATTGCGCGTCGAAGGGCGGCCTGATCGCGATGACCAAGTCGATGGCCAAGGAGTTCGCCGATCGCGGCGTGCGCATCAACGTGCTGGCACCCGGCGGCGTGGAAACGCCGATGGCCGAGGTTCCGTTCCCCGAGGATGCGAATATGGACGTGCTCGGCATCATTCCGCGCACGCCGATGGGCTTCTCCAAACCCATCGACATCGCGCGCCTGGCGCTGTTCGTTGCTTCGAAGGCGTCGGGCCTGTTGTCCGGCGCGCTGATTCCGATCGACGGCGCCTCGACCTGATACGTATTCCGGGCGGCGTTGAGCCGCCCGCGACGCGCCGGCTCCGGCGCGCGTTTCCCGCCGCAATGCCTCGATAAGCGCCGTGTTCCAATAAAGAAGTGTTCCAATAAATCGGGCGTTGCGGCTTCATTTTCAAAACCACAGAGATCAGCCATGAACGAACGACTCGAAGATCGCCATGTGCTCGTGCTCGGCGCCAGCAGCGGTGTGGGGCTCGCCACCGCCGAGGTGTTGCTGCGCTCCGGCGCCACGGTCACCATCGCCGCGCGCACGGCGGAAAAATTGAACGCCGCGGCCGGGCAATTGCTCCAGGTTTGCGGGGTGCCGGCGCAGCGGCTGCGCGTGGCTCCCACCGACGCCGGCAACGCGGCGCAGGTGCGCGCGGCGGTGGCGACGGCCTGCTCGGCCGAGGGCACGCTCGACGGAGTCATCATCGTGCCCGGCGGCGGTCAGTTCGCGCCGGTGACGCAGCTCGACGAGGCCGCTCTGCTGAAGGATTATTCCGACAACGTCGTGCCCCTGCTGCACGTGTTGCAGGCGGCGCTGCCCGCCATGCAGGAGCGCGGCGGCAGCCTGGTGGCGGTGTCGTCGACGGCGGCGGTGCAGAGCTCGCGTTATCTGTCGAGTTACTGCGCCAGCAAGGCCGGCCTGGAGGCTTTCGTCCGGGTGAGCGCCGATGAAATGGGCGAGCACGGCATTCGCGTCAACGCGGTGCGCCCGGGGCTGACCCGCACCGGCGCCACGGAGACCCTGTTCCAGAGCCAGGCGGTGCTCGACGCCTATCGGGAGCAGACGCCGCTGCTGCGGCCCGGCGAGCCCATGGATATCGCGCCTTTGCTGGCGTTTCTGGTCAGCCCGGGTTCGTCTTGGATCACCGGCCAATGTATCGCCGTGGACGGCGGGCACACGCTGCGCGCCTTCCCCAATCTGGGCGCCGCCTGAGCCGCGCCCGCAATTTACCGCGATGTTGTCGCGGATCAGAGGCGGGCCGCCTGTTGGCCCGCCAGCTCGCATAATGGATTCAAGGCGGAAAAACTCATGCAGCGATTCACCGATAAAGTCATTTTCGTCACTGGCGCGTCGTCCGGCCTGGGCGCGGCCACGGCATTGCGTTTCGCCCGCGAGGGCGGGCGTGTGTTCGGTATCGGCCGCAACGAAGCGGGCCTCGCCGCGTTGCGCGAACAGGTGGCGGCGGAGGGCGGCGAGGTGCGCACGGCCATCGTGGATATTGCCGATCCCGCTCAGTGCCGCGCCGCGATACAGCAGTGCGTCGATGCCTTCGGGCAGCTCGATGCGCTGATCAATGCGGCCGGGCGGCATGCGTTCCGGCACACGGAACAGATTACCGAAGAGCAGTGGTTCGAGGATCTCGCGGTCAATCTGAACGGCCCGTTCTTCTTGAGCCAGGCGGCCTTGCCGCATCTGCTCGCGCGCAAGGGCAACATCGTGAATGTCGCCTCGATCGCGGCGCAGCAGGGCCAACCGTATTCGGCGGCGTATTGCAGCGCCAAGCACGGCTTGCTCGGGCTCACGCGGGCGCTGGCGATGGAGTACATGAAGACCGAACTGCGCGTGAACGCGATCTGCCCCGGTGGCATGGATACGCCGCAGGTGCGCAATATCGAAATTCCGCCGGATGTGGATTTCGAGCTGGTGATGCGTTCGGCGGGATTGCGCGGCATGATGCCGGCCGAGGAAGTGGCAGCCGTGATCGCGTTCCTGGCCTCCGACGAAGCGAAGGCCATTCACGGCAGCGTCTATCTGGTGGACAGCGGCAAAACCGTCGGTTGAGCCGCGTTTTCGCGAGGTTTATCCCGCCGGTTATTTGGCGGGATAATCGTCGATCTTGATGAACGGGTGGAAGGCGAGGCGGATACCCTGTTCGATATTGCTGTCGTTATCCAGGATTTTTTTCCGGCGCACATACATCGGCGTGTTCTTGGTGTCGATGACCTGCAAGGTATCCAGGCCGCCGCGGCTGCTGAACAGGCCGTCGAGGCTGGTCGAGTAAATCGTCACCACCAGGGTCGCGACCTTGACCTGCTGGCTCCAGTTGAAATCGGTGGAAACGCCTTCCGAGCCCGCGCTGGCCGTGCTCGGCTTGCGGCTGACGCCGTCCCACTGCGCCAGATGGTCCATGCCGACGTCGTGCGCGGCATCGCGCTCGATCACGTCGGTGAACACGATGGCGTCGATATCGGTGGTGTCGTGCAGGGTTTTCGCGGTGGTCACCATGACCGCGCGCCAGGTGTTGGGATCGACGCGGCCGGTGGTGGGGTCGTACAGGTCGCCGTAGGTATGCACCGCCTGGTTCCAGGCATTTTCGAACAGATAGCTCGGCGCGACCTGGTAGCCGTGCGACTGCAGGTAATCCTTCACTTTTTCATCGATATGCACCGCGGCTTTCTGCAGGTGATAACGGGTTGGCTCGCCGCTGACGTTGGCGGTGGCGATCACCAGTTTTTTCGGCGGTTTCTTCTGGATCAGGTCGTTGTTGATCTGGTAGGGAAACACCGTCGGGTTGTAGGTATTCGAACTACAGGCGGCGATGAGGGCGGTAACGGCGAGCAGTATAATGCGTAGCATTGTGTTTCCAGGACCTGCGGATGGTGGCAAAAAGGGGGCATGGAATGCGAGGCATTCTAGCAACCGCCGCCCGCCGATGAGAAGTTAAGAATTGAGAAGTTGACGATGCGGGAGCTTGAACATGGCCGATGAAGGGTTGCGGCGCCGGCTGCCGCGGGCATTGCCGCTGCATTGCGCCAAGCAGGGCGAGAGCGGCGATTGGGTGCTGTTGCTGCATGGCCTGTTCGGCGCCGGCGACAACCTGGGCGCGCTGGCGCGGGTGCTGGCGCCGCATTGTCGCGTTGTGCTGGTGGACTTGCGCAATCACGGCCGCTCGCCGCACAGCGCGGAGATGGATCTGCCGCTGCTGGCCGCGGATATCATCGCGCTGCAGGATCGCCTGCGGATACCCGCCAGCGCGATAGTCGGGCATTCGCTCGGCGGCAAGGTGGCGATGGAGCTGGCGCTGAACGCGCCCGAGCGCGTCACGCGCGCGGTGTTCGCGGATATCGCCCCGGTGCGTTACGCGCCGCATCACCAGGCGATTTTCGCCGCGCTGGAAAATCTCGACCTGGCCGCGTTGACGCGTCGCGGCGATGCCGAGGCCGTATTGGCGCAATTCATCGCGGAACCGGCGGTGCGGCAATTCCTGCTGAAAAGCCTGTATCGCGACGACAGCGGATTTCACTGGCGTTTCAATCCCGATGCGCTGCGCTCCTGCTATCCGGCGTTGGGCGCGGCCCCGGAGGGACAGCCTTTCGAGGGACCGGCGCTGTTCATCAAGGGCGAGCTTTCCGACTATATCGAGCCGGCGCATCGCGCCGCGATCAGTTCGCTGTTTCCGCATTTTCAATTCAAAATGATCGCCGGCACCGGCCACTGGTTGCACGCCGAGCGGCCCGTGGCATTCAACCGGCTGGTGCGGCAATTCCTGGGTATTCCCCGGGGCGATATCGACTAGACTGCGAAAGCCGGCATTTTGCAAGGTTGCAAAAAACGACGATCCGTTTTTATGGATGAAGGCTATGGAAAAACGTTATGGAAGACGTTAGGGACGGCCGTCGTGGAAGAGGGTTGATGGTTGTGAAAGCGGTTGTGGGAGGCGATAGCGCGTGATGACGGATTCCGATCGGCCCGATCCGCAGGAGCGGCAGCTGGTGCAGCGCATCCAGCGCCTGCTCGACCAGCGCCAGCTCAACCTGCCTCTGTTGCCGCGGGTGGTGACCGAGGTTCTGCGGCTGGTCAATGACGACAACGCCGACCTGCGCCGGCTGAGCGCGCTCATCGAAACCGATCAAAGCCTTGCCGGCCATGTTTTGCGCACCGCCAATTCCGCCGCGTTCGGCACCGAACCCATCGCCTCGCTGCGCCAGGCCGTGGCGCGGCTGGGCTTGAGCCACGTCGCGCAGATCGCGCTGGCGGCGGCGTTGGGGCCGCGCCTGTTTGTCGCGCCGGGATTCGAAACGCTGGTGGCGAGGCTCTGGCGCGATTCGCTGGCGACGGCGTTGTGGGCGCGCGAGCTGGTGCTGCGCGGCGGTCGCGACGCGGAATTGTCTTTTTTATGCGGATTGCTGCATCAGATCGGCCGCCCGGTGATTCTGCGCGAAGTGCTGGAGGCGGGCCGCGCCGGCATGGCGCTGGACGAAGCGCTGCTGGTCCGGCTGATGAATCGTTTCGCCACGCCGGTCGGCATCGAGCTGGCGACGCACTGGCAACTGCCCGATCCGGTCATCGCCACCATTGCCGCGCTCGGCGCGCTGGAATTCCATTCGCGCTACGACGCCGTCGTGTACAGCGTGCAGGCGGCGCGCGCGCTCGCGGCGTGCGCGCACGACAACCGGGCCTTGCTGGCGGACGATCTCGCCGGCCTGGAGCGTTTTGGAATCAGGCCCGGCGATCTCGAACAGCTGCTGGAAAAGCAGCGGCAAATTCACGCCGTGGTCGAAACCCTGGCGATCTGATTTTATGCGCCGATATGCACGATCACTTTGCGCGGGTCCGCGCTGCGCCGATGCTCCCATAAATACACGCCCTGCCAGGTGCCCAGCGCCAGTTCGCCGTCGATGACGGGAATCGACAGGCTGCAGGCGGTCAGCGCGGCCTTGATATGCGCGGGCATGTCGTCGACGCCCTCCAGGGTGTGCGTATACAGAGGATCGTTCTCGGGCACCAGCCGGTTCAGCCATTGCTCGAGATCGCGCTGCGCGGATGGATCGTAATTTTCCTGGATCAGCAGGCTCGCGGAGGTGTGCTGGATAAACAGCGTGCACAGGCCCTCGCGCACGCCGCTGCGCTCGACCGCGCGCTTGAGCTCGGGCGTGAAGGCGTGCAACCCCTGGTGGCCGGCCTGGATATGCAGCGTGGTAATCATCGCTTGGCCTCCTCTCGGTGCGCGTTGAATGATTGATCGGGCGCGGCTGAGCGATTACGCGCCCAGTTCCGCGGCCACCGCCACCATGCCGCGCGCCAGCGTGGTCAGGTCGGCGTCGTCGATGATGAAGGGCGGCATGGTGTAGATCAGATTGCCGAACGGCCGCACCCACAGGCCGCGCTGCACGAACCGGTCCTGTACGCTGGCCACGGCGATGGGGTTTTTCATTTCGATCACGCCGATTGCGCCCAGCACGCGCACATCGGCGACGCCCTGGAATTCGCGCGCGGGTTCCAGTTCGATGCGCAGGCGGTTTTCGATGGCCGCGACCGCGCGTTGCCAGGGTTGTGAAATCAGCAGTTCGATGCTGGCGCAGGCAATGGCGCAGGCCAGCGGATTGCCCATGAAGGTGGGGCCGTGCATCAGCGCGCCGGCGCCGCCGCCGCAAATACCCGCGGCGACGGCGTCGGTGCACAGCGTTGCCGCGAGCGACAGGTAACCGCCGGTGATGGCTTTGCCGACGCACAGAATATCCGGGCTGATGCCGGCGTGTTCGCAGGCGAACAATTTGCCGGTGCGGCCGAAGCCGGTGGCGATTTCATCGCAGATCAGCAGCACGCCGTGGCGGTCGCAGAGTTCGCGCACGCCGCGCAGATAATCGGCCGAATAAAAATGCATGCCGCCCGCGCCCTGCACGATCGGTTCGATAATGACGGCGGCGATATCGTCGTGCGCGGCGAGCACTTGTCGCAGCGAGGCCAGATCGTGCTCGCCGCAGGTTTCGCCGAAACGCGGCGATGGTTTATCGGCGAAATAATGGCGCGGCAAAATGCCGCCGAACAGTTGGTGCATGCCATCCACCGGATCGCACACGGACATCGCCATGAAGGTGTCGCCGTGATAGCCGGAGCGCACGGTGAGCAGCCGGCATTTATCGGCGCGGCCCTGGGCCTGCCAGAATTGCAGCGCCATCTTGATGGCGATTTCGACCGCGACGGAACCGGAGTCGCACAGGAAAACCCTGTTCAACGCGGCGGGCGTGAGCCTGGCGAGCAGCGTGCAGAGTTTCACCGCCGCGGGATGCGTGAGGCCGCCGAACATCACGTTGGACATGCGCGCCAGCTGATCGTGGGCGGCGGCGTTCAGCACCGGGTGATTGTAGCCGTGCAGCGCGCTCCACCAGGAGCTGGTGCCGTCGATCAGCTCGCGCCCGTCGGCGAGTTGCAGGCGCACGCCGCGCGCGGCGACGACGGGATAGACCGCGGGCGGTTCCACGGCCGAGGCGTAGGGATGCCAGGCGTGCTGGCGGTCCAGTTGCAGTAACTCATCGGTCGGAAGCGGTGGGCTGGGCATGGCGGAGGCTCGCAGGCGGCAAGAGCGCTATTGTATGCAACGACGCGCGGGAGAATAAACCGCCCGCGCTGCACAGAAATCAGCCAGCCTGCCGGCGCCGTCGAGGCGCGACTTTCGCGGCGCGCGGCGACTGCCCTGCGCCATCTGCCGTCACGTCGTGCGCCCGCTGCATCGCGCGTGGCTGCGCCGGACCTTCGCGCCGAACGCCGCCGCGCCGGATGTCTCCGCGCCGGGCGCCGCCGCCCGGATGAAAATGTATAATGCCGGGATGAGCGCACAGGCACTGCACATTCTCAACACCGTCTACGGCTATCCGCAATTCCGCGGCCACCAGGCCGACATCATCGATACGGTCAGCGCCGGCGGCGATGCGCTGGTGCTGATGCCGACCGGCGGCGGCAAATCGCTGTGTTACCAGATTCCCTCGCTGCTGCGCTCCGGCGTCGGCATCGTCGTGTCGCCGCTGATCGCGCTGATGCAGGATCAGGTCGACAACCTGCGCCAGCTCGGCGTGCGCGCCGAGTTCCTCAATTCCAGCCTCGATCCCGAACAGCAGCGCGCCGTCGAGCAGGCCCTGCTGCGCGCCGAGCTGGACATGCTGTACATCGCTCCGGAACGCCTGCTGCAGGAGCGCACGCTGCAATTTCTCGAACGCTGCCATATCGCGCTGTTCGCCATCGACGAGGCGCATTGCGTCAGCCAATGGGGACACGATTTCCGCAAGGATTATCTCGGGCTGGGCACGCTGGCGCAGCGCTTTCCGCAGGTGCCGCGCATCGCGCTGACCGCCACCGCGGATCCGCGCACGCGCCAGGAAATAGCCGAGCGCCTGGGCCTGACCGCCGCCCGTTTTTTCATCAGCGGTTTCGATCGTCCCAACATTCGTTACCAGGTGGCCGCGAAGATCGATGCGCGCAAGCAATTGCGCAAATTCATGGAGGGCTATCGCAACCAGGCCGGCGTCGTGTATTGCCTGTCGCGTAAAAAAGTGGAGGCGACCGCCGAGTGGCTGAGCGGGCAGGGTTATATCGCGCTGCCTTATCACGCCGGCCTGTCGCCGCAATTGCGCGAGCATCATCAGCGCCGCTTCTTGCGCGAGGACGGCATCGTCATGGTGGCGACGATCGCCTTCGGCATGGGCATCGATAAACCGGATGTGCGTTTTGTCGCGCACCTGGATCTGCCGAAAAGCATGGAGGCCTATTACCAGGAAACCGGCCGCGCCGGCCGCGACGGCGAACCCGCCGCCGCGCTGTTGCTGTATGGATTACAGGACGTGGTGCGCATGAAGGACATGCTGGCGGCGGGCGACGGCTCCGAACAATTCAAGCGTCAGGAGCGTTACAAGCTCGATGCGCTGCTGGGCTGGTGCGAAATGACCGATTGCCGGCGGCAGGCGCTGCTGGCGTATTTCGGCGACGATTATCCGCAGTCCTGCGGCAACTGCGACACCTGCCTGACGCCGCCGCAAACCTGGGACGCCACCGAGGCCGCGCAGAAATTGCTGTCGTGCATTTACCGCACTGGCCAGCGCTTCGGGCTTGGCCATGTCATCGATGTCTTGCACGGCAAGGACACCGAAAAAGTACAGCAGCACGAACATCACCTGCTCAGCACGTTTGCGATCGGCCGCGACATCGGCGAGCAGCAATGGCGCTCGCTGGTGCGGCAGTTGTTGATTCGCGGATTGCTGGAAGTGGATGTGCAGGGCTACGGCGGATTGCGCCTGAGCGAATTGAGCCGTCCGGTGCTGCGCGGCGAAACCCGGCTGGCGCTGCGCGTCGATACCGCCGACGTGGGCAGCCGCGACGAACGCCGGCCGGCCGCGAAAATCGCCTTGCCGGAAACGCTCGAGCCGCTGTGGCAGGCGCTGCGCGAGTGCCGCAAGAAAATCGCGGAGGAGCAGGGCATCGCGCCATTCATGGTGTTTCACGATGCGACGCTGCGGCTGATGGCGCTGCAGCAGCCGACCACGCAGGAAGAGCTGCTCGGCATCAGCGGTATTGGCCAGAGCAAGCTCGCGAATTATGGCGACGCGTTTCTCGCCGTCATCAATGCTCATCTGGGCGAGCGCTCGGTCCTTTGGAGTCGCTAGCTTGAGCGGTGATTTTTCCTACGTCGTCAAATTCCAGAAGCGCAAGACCCTGAGCCTCTACGTTCTGACTGACGGCTCCATCGAGGTGCGCGCGCCGTTGCGCACGCCGCAGGCGCACATCGTGCGTTTTGTCGAGACGCGCGCGAGCTGGGTACTGAAAACCCGCGCCTTGCAATTGCAGCGTTTGCACTGGCAAACGCCCATCGAGCCGGGCGGGCCGATATGGCTGCTCGGCGAGGTGCTGACCTTGAGCGTGAGTCGGGGCGAGTCGTTTTCGGTAAAACCCGCGGCGCCGGATTTACTCGTGCAAACGCGCGATCCCGACAACCGGGAAGCGCTGGTGCGCGATCTTGAACGCTGGTATCGCGCGCAGGCGCAGGCGCTGTTCGAGCAGCGCCTGCCGCTGGCCTGCCGGCGTTTTCCGGATGCGCTCGCGCTGCCGGAGCTGCGCTTGCGGCGCATGCGGCGGCGCTGGGGCAGTTGCGCCCGCGACGGCCGCATCACGCTCAACACCGAGCTGGTGAAACTGCCGCTCGCTGTCATCGATTATGTGATCGTGCATGAGCTCTGCCATTTGTTCGAATTCAATCACAGCGCGCGCTTTTACCAATGGCTGGAGCGCGTGATGCCGGACTGGAGACCGCGCGAGGCTCGACTGCGGCAGTTCTGAGCGGTCGGCGCGCGCCTTTTCACGATTGCATTTTTCAAATTCACTATTGCGCTTTTAAAACTTTTCCTTCGTTTCCATATCGCGTTCGCGGCTTTTGCATGAGCGGGCAGCGAGGCGACCTTCTTATATCTTTGTTTTGAGATGCTTTTATGACGATGCGCCATAGTTGCATCGTTATTTTTTTTGATCCATTTGGGTGCGCCTCATTTGGACAAATCGGAAACCAGTGTCTAAGGTGGGAACACCGTTTCCCTCTGTCGAAAAAATGTGCCTGGAGGCCGCGGCCTCCGCGAAACTTCGACAACAGGGAAAATAAAATGGGTGGAGAGGCTCATGTTTGCGAATTTGAAAGTGGGGACGCGCTTGGCCCTGGGGTTCGGCTCGGTGGTGGCGCTGCTGGTGGTGATCGCCGTTGTCAGCACGTTGCATCTGGCATCGATGAAAGGCGCGACGGATGTGATCGTCGACGACCGTTATCCCAAGGTCGTGCTGGTGGAGAGCACCGTCAAACACGCGATCGACAACAGCCGGATATTGAACGCGATGCTGTTGACTTCGGATGCGAAGGAACAGGAACAGCTGCGGAGCCAGTTGGAAAAGCAGCGCGCCAGCGATGCCGAAAACCTCGCGAAACTGGAGGCGATGATCCAGAGCGAGCGGGGACACCTTCTGTTCAAGGAGGCGGCGACCAAACGCGAGGCCCTGAGTCTCGATTATCAACAGTTTTTCAATTTGCTGAAAAACGACCGGCAGCGCGCCGTGGAATTTTTCAAAACCACGCTGTCGCCCACCAACAACGCTTACTGGGACGCCCTCGAAGCCTTGTCGACCTACCAGGGCGAATTGATGCATCAATCCGATAACGAATCGGACGAGATCTACGCATCGACGCGCACGCTGATCATCGGTTTGTCCATCGGCGCGGTGATCGCGGCCCTGCTGATCGCGTGCTGGATAACCCGTTCGCTGCTGCGCCTGCTCGGTGGCGAACCCGCTTACGCCGCCGATTTATTGCGTGAAGTGGCCGCCGGCAATCTGTCCGTCACCGTTTCGACACGGCCCGGCGATGACAGCAGCATGCTGCATGCGGTCGACGAAATGATTACGCGCTTGCGCCAGGTGATCGACGGGCAGCGCCAGCTGATCGCGGCGGCCAACCGCGGCGATTTTTCGATGCGCATGGAGCTGGCCGGACTGCGCGGTTTTGCCCTGGAAATGGGCGAGGGGCTGAACCAGCTCGCGACCACCACCGGCGCCAGCATCGACGATGTGGTGCGGGTGCTCGGCGCGGTGTCGACCGGCGACCTGAGCAAGACGATCGAGCAGCCCTATGAAGGTTCGTTCGGCGAAATGAAAAGTTTCGTCAACGACACCATCGCCAAACTCCGGTTACTGATCGATGGGCAGGTGCGCGCGGTGGAAGCCGCCAACCGTGGCGATTTCAGCGTCCGCCTCGACAACGCCGGGCTGCTCGGTTACCAGCGCGACATGGCCGATGGCCTGAATCAGTTGATGGCGACCACGGGCGCGAGCATCGACGACGTGGTGCGTGTCATGGCGGCGCTGGCCGAGGGCAATCTGACCCTGACCATCGACAAGTCGTACCAGGGCGCCTTCGCGCAATTGAAGGAATATACCAACGCCACCATCGCCAAGTTGTCGCAGGTGATCGGCGAGGTTTCCGCCGCCGCCGGTTCCCTGTCGATGGCGTCGGAGGAGTTGAGCACGACCGCGCAATCGCTGTCCCAGGCGGCCAGCGAGCAGGCCGCGAGCGTGGAAGAGACCAGCACCTCGCTGGAGCAGATGAGCGCATCGATCGCCCACGCCACCGAAAATGCGCGGGTGACGGATGGCATGGCGGCGCGCGCGGCGCAGGAAGCGGAGTCGGGCGGCGAAACCGTCGGCGCGACGGTGCAGGCCATGCGCGAAATCGCGCAGAAAATCAGCATCATCGACGACATCGCGTATCAAACCAATTTGCTGGCGCTGAACGCGGCCATCGAAGCGGCGCGCGCCGGCGATCACGGCAAGGGTTTCGCGGTGGTGGCGGCGGAAGTGCGCAAGCTCGCCGAACGCAGCCAGGTGGCGGCGCAGGAAATTGTCGCTGTCGCGCAGAACAGCGTGCAGCTGGCGGAAAAAGCCGGCCAACTGCTCGTGCAGATGGTGCCGAACATCCGCAAGACTTCCGATCTGGTGCAGGAAATCACCGCCGCGTCGGAGGAGCAATCATCGGGCGTGGACCAGATCAACGGCGCCGTGGGGCAATTGAATCAGGCCACGCAGCAGAATGCGGCGAGCTCGGAGGAGTTGGCGGCAACCGCGGAGGAGATGAGCGGCCAGGCCCAGCAGCTGCAAAAACTCATGTCGTATTTCACCTGCGAAAGCGAAAAAGCCGCCGGTGCGGCGGCCGTAACGCGCAAGCCCGTGGCGTCGCGCGCCTCGATGGCTGGCAATGTCGCCGTCGACGAATCGGAGTTCGTCGCGTTTTGACGCGGAATCGACAATCGATGTTTCGCGTCGATGCGCCCGAGCCTGAGATAAGTTTTTTTCTGAACTCGCAACAGACGCCGGCTGGCGTCTGTTGCCGATGAACGCTTCACACGACGAACATTCATCCGATGCGTTCTTCACAACAGCGGCTTTAAATACGGCCACACATTGTCGAGCAATTGCTGCTGCCCTTCGGCGCGGGGATGCAGGCGATCCTCCTGCATCAATTCCGGCTGAGCGGCGACGCCGTCGAGAATGAAAGGCACCAGGGGCACCGAGAATTTTTTTGCGGTCAGCGCGTAGCTTTCATAAAAATCCGAGGTGTAGCGCGGCCCATAATTCGGCGGAATTCGGATGCCGATCAGCAATACGCGCGCGCCGGCCTTCTGGCTCAGCTGTACCAGCTGCGCCAGATTGTCGCGAAAGTGCTGGATCTGAAAACCGCGCAGGCCGTCGTTGCCGCCCAATTCCACCACGACGATATCGGGGCGCTGCTTGTCGAGCAGCGCGGGCAGGCGCGCGAGCGCACCCTGCGTCGTTTCGCCGCTGATGCTGGCGTTGATCACCGAACTGCCCGCCAGCTTGCGTTGCAGCAGCGCGACCCAGCCGCTTTCGCGGGGAATGCCATAGGCGGCGCTGATGCTGTCGCCCAACACCAATATGGTGTGCGTCTGCGCGGCCTGCGCCGTGTCCAGCAGCCCCGCGCCGATGGCGCCGAGCAACAACACAGTCACATTAAATTTCCGCAATCTGTGCACAACGGCTTCGACGTTTTTGCGTTGTCCGTGCGATGTTTCGTGGACGAGGCGGGACCTTTTGCGCCGCGGCGCGGACAAAGGCAAAACTCGCCTTGCCAAAGGCCCGAATGTTATAAAGATCGACTTCGCCAAGGTCCCGGCCACGCGCGTGGCCGGCTCTGTTATGAAACGCACGGTTGTGGTGAATGGTGGAAACACGATGAATGAAACTCCCCTGCTGCATAGCGAAACGCTTGCCCGCGATGCGCTCGTGTCCGACGCGCTGATCCGGGCCGAAGGCGTGATGAAAACCGTCGCGTCCTCCGAAGGACCGCTGCACATCTTGAAAGGGATTACTCTGCATATCAAGGCGGGGGAAAGCGTGGCGGTGATCGGCGCGTCCGGCTCCGGCAAATCCACCTTGCTGGGCCTGCTCGCCGGCCTGGATTTGCCGAGCAGCGGTTCGGTATGGCTCGGCGACAGCGAGATCACCGCGCTCGATGAGGACCAGCGCGCGTCGGTGCGCGCAAAACTGGTCGGCTTCGTGTTCCAATCTTTTCAACTGCTGCCGAGTCTCAACGCGCTGGAAAACGTGATGCTGCCGCTGGAATTGCAGGGCCGGCGCGGCGCGCGCGAAGCCGCCGCGTCGTATCTGGAGCGGGTGGGGCTGGCGGCGCGGCAGGGACATTATCCGCGCCAGCTGTCCGGCGGCGAGCAGCAGCGCGTGGCGATCGCGCGCGCCTTCGCCAGCGCGCCGCGAATTTTGTTCGCGGACGAACCCACCGGCAATCTCGACACCGCGACCGGCGCGCATATCATCGATCTGCTGTTCGAGCTCAATCGCGAAGCCGGCACCACGCTGATTCTCGTGACGCACGAGGCGCGCCTCGCCGAACGCTGCGCGCGCCGCGTGGAGCTCGCCGCCGGCGCCATCGCCGCCGACAGCCAGGCCGCGCGCGATCTGCGCGCGGCGATCGGAGTCTGACGATGCTGGGCTGGCGTTTGTTATGGCGCGACTGGCGCGGTGGCGAACTGGGCCTGCTGTTGGTGGCCTTGTCGATGGCGGTGGCCATCGTGGTGGGCATCGCCGCCTTCAGCGAGCGCCTGCAGCAAAATATCACGGCAAAGAGTAATCAGTTCCTCGCCGCCGACCGCGTGCTCAGCAGCCCCTGGCCGGCGCCGGAAAGCTGGCTCGGGCAGGCGCGCCAGTTCGGCCTGCGCAGCGCGCAGACCGTCGCGTTTCAATCGATGTTGATCGCTGGCGACACTATGCAACTGGCCTCGGTCAAGGCGGTGTCTCCCGAATATCCGCTGCGCGGCGAATTGCGCATGGCCGATGCGGCCTTCGGCGCCGCGCAAACCGCGCGCCGCGGGCCGGACGCGGGCGACATCTGGCTCGATTCGCGTTTATTGCCGCTGCTCGGCGTGAAGCTGGGCGATCGCATCGAACTCGGCGCGACGCGCCTGCGCATCGCCCGCGTGTTGGTGAGCGAGCCGGACAGCGGCGGCGGTTTCGGCAGTTTCGGGCCGTCCGCGCTGATGGCCTTGTCCGATCTGCCGGCCACGCAGGTGGTGCAGCCCGGCAGTCGCGTTTCCTACCGTTATCTGTTCGCCGGCGACGACCGCGCGCTGGAGCGCCTGCGCGTCTGGTTGCAGCCGCAATTGCGGCCCGGCGCGCGCTGGCTCGGCATCGGCGACGCGCAGCCGCGCATAGCGAAAGCGATGGAACGGGCCGAGCGTTTTCTGCTGCTGGCCGGCGCGCTCGGTGTCGCGCTGGCGGGACTGGCCATCGCGCTGTCGGCGCGGCGCTACAGCGAGCGGCATTTCGATTATGTCGCGATGATGAAATGCCTCGGCGCCAGCGGTAACCGCGTGCTCGGTATTTATCTGCTGCACCTGCTGGTCATCGGCGCCGCCGGCACGGCGATCGGCGTGCTGCTCGGCGGCGCGGTGCAGGCCGCGTTCGCGAAATTGCTGTCGGGATATCTGCAGCCGGCGGCGCTGGCGCCGACCGCGTGGCCGGTGGCGGTGGCCGTGGTCACCGCGTTGGTGTGCCTGCTCGCATTCGCGTTGCCGCCGTTGCTGGCGCTGCGCGAGATCGCGCCGCTGCGCGTATTGCGCCGCGATCTCGGCAGCGGCCGCGGGCGCGGTTGGGGCGCCGTTGCGCTGGGTGTGGTCAGCGTCGCCGGCCTGATGTGGTTTTACAGCGGCAGCGGGCTGTTGACCGCCACCGTGCTCGGCGGCGCGGTGCTGGTGCTGGCGCTGGTGGGATTGCTCGCCTGGTGGCTGTTGCGCGGCGCGCGCGTCGTCGGCATGCAGGCCGGCAACGCATGGCGGCTCGCTCTCGCCGCCTTGCAGCGCCGCCGCGCGCAGAATGCGGTGCAGATCGTGATTTTCGCGCTGGCGATCATGTTGTTGCTGGTGTTGGCGCTGGTGCGCACCTCGCTGGTCGACGAATGGCGCATGCAACTGCCGCCGGGCACGCCCAACCATTTCCTGATCAATGTCGCGCCCGGCGAGGTGGATGCCCTGCGGCAACTGCTGGCGCAACGCCAGGTCGCCGATGCGGGTTTTTATCCGATGGTGCGTGGCCGCCTGACCGAAATCAACGGCGAACCGGCGCGGCGTCATCTGGCGCGCGAGGACGGCCGCGAGATGGAGCTGGATCGCGAGATGAATCTCAGCTGGTCGGCGAATCCGCCCGTGGACAACAGTCTGGCCGCGGGCGCGTGGTGGCGGCCCGAGACGCAGGCGCGCGAGGTGTCGGTGGAGGCCGGTCTGGCGCAGCGGCTGGGGATTCGCCTGGGCGATACGCTGCGCTTCCAGGTGGGCAGCGATCAACTCGATGTGAAAGTCACCAGCCTGCGCTCGCTCAACTGGGACAGCATGCATCCGAATTTTTACATGATGCTGCCGCCGGCCGCGCTGCGCGATTATCCGGCGACCTACATCACCAGTTTTTATCTGGACCCGAACGCAAAAGCCGTGCTCAACGATCTGGTGCGCCGCTTCCCCACAGTCACGGTGTTAGAGATGGACGCCATCATCAATCAGGTGCGCACCATCGTCGATCAGGTGAGCCTGGCCGTCGAGCTGGTGTTGTGGCTGATTGTCGGTTGCGGCCTGCTGGTTCTGTTCGCCAGCGTGCAATCGACGCTCGACGTGCGCATGCAGGAAAACGCCGTGCTGCGCGCGCTCGGCGCGCGCCGAAGGCTGATCGTCGGCAGCCTGGTGGCGGAATTCGCCGTGCTGGGTTTGCTGGCCGGGCTGCTCGCCGCCGCCGCCGCGGAAACTTCCGTGTGGCAGTTCCAGACGCGGATGCTGGATATGAAATTCGCGCCGCATGCCTGGATCTGGTTCGCGGGGCCTTTGCTGGGCGCTGTGCTGATCGGCGCGGCGGGCTATCTCGGTTGCCGGCGCGTGGTGAATACGCCGCCGCTGCAGGTGCTGAACGCGCTGTGAGTGAGCGGAAGAACATATCGCGCTGAGGTTGTATCTACCTCTCGGGTTTGTTAGGGAACCTCTGAAAAACGACTGCGCTTGCCGATGTGGCGTTAAAAATGCGCTCAAAATCCTCATTGATTGACGTATAAACGGCGGTTTTTCGCTCATGTTTGCCTTGCCTCGGCTGCACTCGCTACGTTTTTCAGAGGTTCCCTAGTTTTACCGGCGTGCAGGAAGTGCCGGTGCCCGCCGCCGCCTGGCTGTTGGGTTCCGGCCTGCTCGGATTGACGGGGTTGGCGCGGCGCTCGCGCTCCTGATGGTTCAGCCCAGCCGCAATTCGCGGCGGCGCTGCCTGCGCTGCACCGCTGCGAGATATTGGTCGAGCTTGGTGCGCTGCGGCGCATGGGCGATGTCGAGCTTCGCGCCGACCAGTGTATGCAGGCTCGGCGTGCGCATGAGGTAGGCGTTGCGCACCTCGATGTTGCAATCGATATCGATGTCGCCGGGCAGACGGATCAAGCAATCGCTCCAGAGACGCTGCGTGTCCAGCACGCGGCTGATATCGCCGTCGACATTCACCTTGATGCCCTCCGAGGAGAGGTTGACGATGGCGGCGTCGAGCGTTGTTTCCTCGTCCAGGCGAATATCGATCAGCAGATCGGTCTCGCGCTCCACGTAAATCCGGTAAGCGCCGCGGCGGCGATAGCTGGCGCCGATCTCTTCGGGCAATTCCATGCGATAGGCGGGCGTGCCGTCGATCGATTCGCGCAGCAGAAGGCGGGAAAAAAAGCTGATGTCCTGGCCGTTGGCGCGGCCGTCGATTTCCGCGGTGTCGCCCTCGATCAATTCCTGGCGGGCGTGCGGCGGGTACAGCTCGTCGATCAGCACATAACCCTCGTCCGGATGCAATTCGAGAATCATGCTTTGAAACGACTGTTGCACGCGCGGGAATTTGACCGCGATGAAACTGTGGCGCTCGCGCAGCAGATCCAGCTGCCGATAACGGTCGGCGTTGTGTTCCTCGCTGTGCGCCTGGGGCCGGAAACGGTTGAACAGGGATTTGAGCAGGGCCATGATGTGCCACGACGGTATTGTTATGGCGCCATGGTATGTTACCGGTCCCGCTCCGGTAAACCGCCGGCCCGGGCCAATACAAGAAAATGTTGCGCCGCGCCCGGCGCGGCTTTGAAGGGTCTGTCGGGAGAATAGCAATGCAGTTGGATGTTCAGGACAAGGTGTACATGATCGCCGGCGGCAGCCGCGGCATCGGTTTCAGCATTGCCGCGGCGCTGGCCGCCGATGGCGCGCAGGTGGCGTTATCGGGCCGCGATCAGGGCGCTGCGACCGCCGCGGCGGAGCAGTTGCGCGATACCTTCGGCGCGCGCGTGCACGGCTGCGCCTGCGACGTCACCGATGCGCAGGCGATCCTGCGCTGGCGCGATGCGGTGGTCGGAGAACTCGGCGGCATCGACGGCCTGTTGGTCAACGCCGGCGGCCCGCCGCCGGGCGGTTTCGACGAGTTCGACGATGCGGCCTGGGAAGCGGCGTTTCAGCTCACCCTGATGAGCTCGGTGCGGCTGGTGCGCGCGGCGCTGCCGAGCATGCGCAGCCGGGGCGGCGGCTCGATCCTCGCGCTCACCTCGTCGTCGATCCGCGAGCCGGATAATTTCCTGCTGCTGTCGGGCGTGATGCGTTCCGGCGTCGGCGCGCTGGTGAAAAGCCTGTCGCGCGCGCTCGCCGCGGACGGCATCCGCGTGAACAATCTGGTGCCGGGCATCATCGAGACCGACCGCATCCGCACGCTCGCGCAGAAACGCGCCGCCGCCGCCGGCACCGATATCGCCGATCAATTGCGCAGCATGCAGGCGCCGATCCCCGAAGGCCGCTTCGGCCGGCCGGACGAAATCGGCAAGGCCGGCGCCTTTTTGCTGTCGCCGGCGGCCAGTTACATCACCGGCTCGACGCTGGTGGTCGACGGCGGGGCGCTCAAGACCCTGTAAATCCCGGAGGGCACCGCCATGCGGCCGGCTCTGACGCACATCGCGCTGCACGTGCGCGACCTCGATGCCTGTATCGGCTTCTATCAGGATTTTTGCGGTTTGTCGGTGGTGCATGCGCGCGAACACCAGGGCAAACGTGTGGTCTGGTTGGCGGAGCAGGGCCGCGAGCGGGAATTCATTCTGGTGTTGATTCCCGGCGGCCCGGGGCGCGCGCAGCGCGACGACGATTTCAGCCATCTCGGTTTCGCCCTCGACAGCGAGGCCGCGGTGGACGCCATCGCCGAGCGCGCCCGAGCCCGCGATTGCCTGATGTGGGCGCCGCGCCGCGAGCCGTTTCCGGTCGGCTATTACTGCGGCCTGCGCGATCCCGACGGCGCCGCGGTGGAGTTCAGCTACGGCCAGCCGCTGGGGCCGGGCGCGCAGGCGGCGAACTGATTTTTCATAGCGCGGAGTTTCGCGCAGGGAGAGATAGCGATGAAACGTAAAGCACAAGCCGTATGGCAAGGCGGACTGAAAGACGGGAAGGGCACGCTTTCCACCGACAGCGGGGTTTTGTCCGATACGCAGTATTCGTTCAGCACACGCTTCGAAAGCGGCAAGGGCACCAACCCCGAGGAACTGATCGCGGCCGCGCACGCCGGCTGTTTTTCGATGGCCCTGTCCGGCCAGCTCGGCAACGCCGGCATGACGGCCGAGCGCATCGACACCACCGCCAGCGTGACGCTGGATAAAACCGACGCGGGTTTCAGCATCACCGCGATTCACCTCGACGTCACCGTGAAAATCCCCGGCGCGGATCAGGCGGCCTTCGAGGAGGCCGCGCAAAAAGCCAAGCAGGGATGCCCGGTATCGCGCGTGCTCAACGCGCAAATCACGATGGACGCGAAGCTGGAAGCCTGACCCGCGCGACGCGACGGCCGATTGCGATGCTATCGGCCGTTGTGCTGTCGTTTCCTCAAATGAGCCGCGTTTTTTGCTTCGCGGCTGAGTGTCATTTTCCGCAATCGATCAGGCTGAGCGATCTGGCTTGGAATACCGTGCCGGTTGCATATTTCCCCGTGTAATTCTGGAGAGCAGGGCAACAGCTTTTCAATGCCGGGCGGCGTGGATTCCCCCAGAAATATCCCGCGAAGCCTTGAGGGCGACATGATCGCCCGTATCCTGAACGCCTCCGTTCGTTCGCCTCAACTGCCTGTTGTTTTGGCGCGCGTGGATGTGGGAATTATTTAATTACACACGGCTGATGATTGCCCCAGGTGGGTGGGGAAGACGATTTCGCGGCCCGCACACAAGCGTTGACCTCGGAAACACCCCCACGCGCGTGGGGAAGACTAACCATCGAGGCGCTGGCGCTCCACGGCCTTTGAAACACCCCCACGCACGTGGGGAAGACTTCTTCAATGTCGAGAGATACCAGCGCAGATTAGAAACACCCCCACGCACGTGGGGAAGACCGTCCAGACCTCCGCCGAGGTGTTCCGCCGCCCGGAAACACCCCCACGCACGTGGGGAAGACATCCGTGCCGCCCATGAGCATGGAGTTCAGCTGGAAACACCCCCACGCACGTGGGGAAGACACCAACACATTGCGGTCCGGCTGCTCAATCAGCACAAGAACTGGTGATTTTTACAGCTCATGGGGTTCTTGTCACTCAGGTGTTTTCTTGGGCCCCATTGGAGCAGCCGAACGGAGCGCCGGTTTTGTGTGGTCAGCCGGCCATGGAAGGCCGGCTGAGGTCTGACGCGACAGGAGGTCGCGCCAGACCGACCCACAAAATCGGTGCGGAGAGAGGGAAACCATCGCGCATGTGCGATGGTCTGCGCAACTGGGGTGCATTTTCTTTTGGTTTCTTTTCTTTGTTGCAGAACAAAGAAAAGAAACTCGCCAGCAGGCGAAACCGGCATTTCCGCCGGCAGAACCAATAAAACGAAATGCTCCGGCGGAAAAATCTCAGAGCTGCCCTGCGCCCATCTCAAACCTTTCAAACTGAACACATCGGCAAACGGCTGCCCCTCGGCCTGCCGATCGGCAACCTGAGCAGCCAGGAAACACCCCCTCGCACGTGGGGGAATACACCCAGCGCCCGAACGGACGGGCAGCGCGAACGGAACGTATGAGCATCACACCCTGGCGGGGGCGCAACTCCAATCAACTTGCTTCCGTCAACGCCCGCAAATACGGCATGAACTTCACCGTCGCCACCACGCCGACGATACCGCCGGCAATGATCAGTCCGATGGCGATGGACACGCGCCGCGTCAGCACCGGGTGCTTGGCGGCCACCACCAGCGGCAGGTTGACCAAGGCGCTGCTCAGGGTGGCGATGATGGCGCCGGCCGCCGCCACTTCCGGCGTCGCGGCGTTTTTCACCGCCAGGCTGGCCGCCGCTGCCACCGCGCTGGCGGAGGACACCAGTCCGCCGAGCAGGCTGACCGCGTACACGCCGATCTCGCCGAACAGGCGCTGGGTGGTCACGCCGGCAATATGCAGAATCAAAAACAGCGCGCCGTATTTGAGCGCGACCCACAGCGAAAACGGCAGGTCGAGTTTCATGTGGCTGGAGAGCAGCGGCGCCGCCTCCTGATCGCGGCGCCGCAGCGTGGCGACCACCAGCAGGCAGCAGATCGTGAGCATGCTGATCAGCGGCGGCAGCGCGCTCACCAGCACCTGCGGCGCCAGCACGACCAGGATGCCGGCGTTGCGCACGATCATGGCCGCGGTGGCGAACAGAATGCTGCGATAGGCGGTGCCGAGATTCTGGTCCGGTTGCTGGCTGACGCGGCCGGCCAGCTCCGCGACCGTGACGCTGCTGTTGACGAGGCCGCCCAGGAAGCCGGCGACTTCGGTGCCGCGCGAGCCGTAGAGCCGCCACAGCACGTAGTTCACGAAGCCGATCACGGCGATCAGGATCACGTTGATCCAGGCCGCGCGCGGCTCGATCAGGGCAAAGGGACCGACCGCGCCCCGGGGCAGCGCCGGATAAATCACGATGGCGAGGATCGCCAGCAGCAGCGCCGAGCGCACTTCGTTTTCAGTGAGGCCGGCGGTGAACCCCGACAGCGGCTGTTTCCAGGCCAGCAGCGCCGCCGCGATCACCATGACCGCCGCCGGCGTCAGCGTGTGGCCCTGGCCGCAGAGAATGCCCGCCATGCTGGTCACCAGCATCGCTGTCGAGGTGGTCAGTTCGGCGGTGCGCGTCACCAGCAGCGCCTGGATATTCAGGAAAATCGCCAGCAGCGCGGTCAGCGCCAGGCTGGCCAGGGCGAAGCTTTCGCTCAGCGTGCCGCCGATGGCGCTGAACAGGGCGACGAAACCGAAGGTGCGCAGGCCCGCTTCCTTGCCGCGCCGCTCGCGCTCCATGCCGATCAACAGGCCCAGCGCCAGGGCGAGGGTGATCCGCATCAGGATTTCGAGGTAGGGCCATTCGGTTTTCGGCAGGGCCAGCGTGATGGTTTCGGGTGTCAATGCGCGCTCCGGAGTTTCAGACAAGAGAACAGGGCGCCCATGCCGATGCTGTGCGGTCAAGAAAACGCCAGTGCGACAAGGGGACGGTGTGGACCGATCACTATAACGGAGCAAAATTTTTTTTCTAGCGATGAGGGCCGCGTGCGCCTTTTTCCTGCGCGCTTCGGCCTTTGTTCGTCGACGCGGATAAACGATTTCAGAGAGGGCGGGTGGTTTAAAAAACGATCGCCGGAAATAAAAACGGGGAGCCCGTTGCCGGTCTCCCCGTCGGATTCGAAGCGCGGAAAATTACGGCAGCAGGTGCTTGACCGCGTCGCGCTCTTCGCTCAGTTCTTTCTCGGTGGCCTGCATTTTTTCCTGGCTGTAGGCGTCGATGTTCAGGCCCTGGACGATTTCCCAGTCGCCGTTCTTGCAGCGGACCGGGAAGGAGTAGATCAGGCCTTTGTCGATGCCGTAGCTGCCATCGCTGTACACGCCCATGCTGACCCAGTCGTCGCCGTTGCTGCCCAGCGCCCAGGTGCGCATGTGGTCGATGGCCGCGTTGGCGGCGGAAGCGGCGGAGGATGAGCCGCGCGCTTTGATCACCGCGGCGCCGCGCTGTTGCACGGTCGGGATGAAGGTGTCTTTGTACCAGGCTTCGTCAACCAGTTCGAGCGCGGCCTTGCCGTTCACTTTCGCCTGGAACAGATCGGGGTACTGGGTGGAGGAGTGGTTGCCCCAGATCGTCATGTTGGTGACGTCGTTGACCGTCTTGCCGGTTTTCTGCGCCAGTTGGGTCATGGCGCGGTTGTGGTCCAGGCGGGTCATGGCGGTGAAGTTGCGCGGGTTGATCGACGGCGCGTTGCGCTGGGTGATCAGGGCGTTGGTGTTGGCCGGGTTGCCGACCACCAGCACCTTGATGTCGCGGCTGGCGACTTCGTCGATGGCCTTGCCTTGCACCGAGAAAATGGCGGCGTTGGCTTCGAGCAGGTCTTTCCGTTCCATGCCCGGTCCGCGCGGACGGGCACCGACCAGCAGGGCGTAGTCGGCATCCTTGAAGGCGACTTTCGGGTCATCGGTGCAGACGACGCCGGCCAGCAGCGGGAATGCGCAATCGTCCAGCTCCATCTTCACGCCTTCGAGGGCGCCCAGGGCCGGGGTGATGTCGAGCAGTTGCAGGATGACGGGTTGGTCGTTGCCGAGCATGCCGCCAGAGGCGATGCGAAACAGCAGGGCATAGCCGATCTGGCCTGCGGCGCCGGTGACGGTAACGCGAACGGGTTGTTTCATGGATCGATTCCTGTTGATTCGAGGGGTGGTCTGAGGTTGAGAGCAGGTCGCTACCGGCGATGGATCGCATCGCGGGCTGCCACCCGGGCCAGGGTAGGGCCGCATTCGGAATGCCTCGGAAGCGGCGCCCATTCTAGTCAGGCTGGCCGCTAAATGCCACCGGAACGGGACCGTCAATGCGGCAAAGCGCGCCCGTTACGGGTACAATGGTGGCCGTTTTTTGTGGTGCCGCGCCATTTCCGCACTGAAATCCCGCATCCAACCTCCAGCCTTGCCGAACCCAGCCTCATGACCGAACTGTCGAAAAAGGAAAAAACCGAATTCAACAAGCTGCAGAAGCGCTTGCGGCGCCTGGTTGGCGAGGCCATCCAGGATTACAACATGATCGAGGAGGGCGACAAGGTGATGGTGTGCCTGTCCGGCGGCAAGGACAGCTACGGCATGCTCGATATCCTGATGAGCCTGCAGCGCAGCGCGCCGGTCAAGTTCGATCTGGTGGCGGTGAACCTGGACCAGAAACAGCCGGGCTTTCCCGAGCATGTGCTGCCCGCCTACCTGGACCAGCTCGGCATCGAATACCACATCCTCGAAAAAGACACCTACAGCATCGTCAAATCGGTGATCCCCGAAGGCAAGACCACCTGCGGCCTGTGCTCGCGCCTGCGGCGCGGCACCTTGTACGGATTCGCGCAGGATATCGGCGCCACCAAGATCGCGCTCGGCCATCATCGCGACGACATCATGGAGACGCTGTTCCTCAACATGTTTTTCGGCGGTGCGCTGAAGGCGATGCCGCCCAAGCTGCTGAGCGACGACAAACAAAACATCGTGATCCGGCCGCTCGCCTATTGCGAGGAGAAAGATCTGGCCGAATACGCGGTGTTGAAGGAGTTCCCGATCATTCCGTGCAATCTGTGCGGTTCGCAGGAAAACCTGCAGCGGCAGGCGATCAAGGAAATGCTGCGCGAGTGGGAGCGGAAATTCCCCGGGCGCGTGGAGTCGATCTTTGCCGCGGTCAAGAATGTCGCGCCTTCGCAGTTGGCGGATGCGAATCTGTTTGATTTTGCGAATTTGAAAATCGAACGGCCGGAGTTCGAGGCGATTCGGGCTATTCAGCTCTAACGTGATTTCTGTGGCGCGAGTATTTCGTTTATTGGGTGTTGCAACTTTCAAGATGGATTTTTCTTTGCCTGACGGCGTGGTTGCACCTGCGGTGGGCGTTACTTTCTTTGCTTGTGCAAAAGAAAGTAACCAAAGAAACACACCCCAGCCACGCAGATCGCAGCTTTGCTGCGATTGCCCTCGCTGCTTCAATGGGGCTCAAGGTCAACGTCTGACTGTAACTTTTAAAATGGATTTTTCTTTGCCTGACGGCGTGGTTGCACCTGCCGTGG
>Ga0153956_1000540_pt1 | contig 41138 bp, 8 predicted proteins | sample TSFL040MetaG_FD_104704 | JGI IMG/M metagenome (GOLD analysis project Ga0153956, IMG submission 104704) | Attine ant fungus gardens microbial communities from Florida, USA - TSFL040 MetaG | ecosystem: Host-associated > Fungi > Mycelium > Unclassified | place: USA: Florida, Wekiwa Springs... | reverse complement strand
GCCGACGGCCACCAGCACGATGAACGCCATCCCCGGGGTACTGGGGGCCATCGGCTGATTACCGATGATCTGCAACACCAGCACCCCGATGCCCAGCGAGGACAGGCACGAAAGGATCACCGTTCCAACCAGATACAGCGGCGCCACCACTGCACGCAGCAGCAGCACCAGGATCACGAAGACCACGATGACCGTCATCAGCACGATGAAGCGCAGATCGTGGTTGTAGTAGTCACGCAGCTCGCTGTAGTACGGCGTCATACCCGACATCGATACCGACGCATCGGCCAGCGCGGTGTTGGCCTGGGCGCCGCGGGCCGCGGCGAGCACCGACTTGACCTGATCCATCGCCTTGGTGTCATACGGGCTCAGCGTCGACTCCACCAGATAGCGCGCCGCATGCCCATCGGGTGACATGAAAACCCGGGCCAGATCCTTGAATTTGTCATTGCCCAGGATTTCCGGCGAGATGTAGAAACCCGCGGCGCCGGGCTGCGAGGCGTTGAGTTTCATCGCCAGCAGGAATGCCGATGCGCGCGAAAGACCTTCGCCCAGTTGCTTGGTCTGATCGTCCAGAATGCGCAACCCCTCGGCGATCTTGCGGCTGCCCTCGGCCAGTTGATCGGCGCCCTGTTTCAGGGCGGTCATCTGCTGCTTCATCCCGTTCGGGTTGTTGCTCACGCCGAGTTTGCGAATGGCATTCGCTGCGGCATCGAGCTTGGGCTGCATCCGGTGCAGTCCGTCGGACACCCGCTGCAGTTGATCACGCTGCCGCGCGCAGTTCGGGTCCAGGTCGCACGTGGGGTCGCTCTTCATACCTGCCAGTGCATCGTCGGTCATGTCGACCATGTCATGGAAGTTCTCGCTGCCCGACCGCGGCGGCTGGTTCGGCAGCGCACCGCTGGCCTGGGCATCGGCCAATTGTTGTTGCGCCTCCTGGTACAGCTGCGAGTTCTCCAGCTGGTCTTTGATCGCGGCCATCGACTTGCTCAGGCCGTCCAGCGTGCTCGTCGACTTGATCAGTTGGCTGCGCACACCGGCCAGACTGTCGGCCAGTTTTCCGGCGCCGCCGACCAATGCCTGGCGCTGGTCGATACTGCCGGTGATCTTCGAATTCGCCTCGGCCAGTTTGTTTCCGATCTCACCGGCCTGGAAACTCAGGGTGGCCTGCTCCAGCGGGGCACCGGTCGGTCGGGTGACACCCCGCACCGCCGCGATATCGGGCAGTTGGCTGACCCGCTGCGCCATCTGCTCAAGATCGGCCAGCGCCTTGGTGTTTCGCATATCGTGCGGCGACTGGATGAACAGATACTGCGGTGCGGTGACACTGGCCGGGAAGTGCTGCTCGATGGCGGTGAAGCCGATATTGCTCTCCGCCGACGGTGGCAGTGCGGTGCGCGCGTCATAGCTGGTGTGTATCCACATCACGCAGGCGGCCAACGAGATCAGTACCACCAGGCTGCCGACCAGATGTGCCACCGGGTACCGGACGATCGCGATCCCGGAGCGGTGCCACAGCCGGCTGGTCAGCTCGCGGCGGGGCTTGACCCAGCCGCGACGGCCACCGAGCACCAGCATGGCCGGCAGCAGGGTGATCGATGACAGGAACGCCACCGCAATCGACGCCGCCAGTGCCGGTCCGGTGGTGGAGAACACCTTGAGGGTGGTGAAACTCATGCCCAGGAAGGTGACGGCAACGGTCGCCGCCGAGGCCGCGATCACCTTACCGATCGACGACATCGCCTGGGCCACAGCGGTATCGGAATCCAGCCCTTGGCGCAGATACTCGTGATACCGGCTGATCAGGAACACCGCGTAGTCCACGCCGGCGCCGATCATCATGGCGCTCATGAACACCACGGTCTGCTGCGAGATGGGCAGTCCCAGCTCGGCCAGCCCGGCCACGGCCTGGGTGGCAACGCCCTGCGAGATGGTGATGGTGGCCAGCGGAAGCGCGATGGTGACGATATTGCGGTACACCACAAGCAGAATCACCAGCACCATGAGCACGGTGGCGGTTTCGACCACCCGCAGATCGCGCAGCCCGAGGTCCTCACGTTCGGCCACGGTGGCCGTCAACCCGGTCATATGGGCGGTCAGCGCCGAGCCGGCGACGGTGTCCTTGACGGTGGACACCACCCGTTTGTAGGCATCGTTGGATTCCGGCGATCCGAGTTCCCCGCGGATACCCACCGGGATGAACCAGGCTTTGTGGTCCTTGCTGGCCATCACCTCGCGCAGCGGCGGCTGAGAGATGAAGTCCTGCACCATCACCACATCGCGGTCGTCGCGATGCAACTTGTCCACCAAGGTCCGGTAGACATCCTCATCGGCCGGGGACATGCCGTGCTCGTCGGTGAGCACCACCAGCGCGATGTTCTGGATCCCCGGCTCGCCGAACGCCTTGGTCATCTGCCGGGTCGCCACCATCACCGCCGAATCAGCGGGCAGCAGCTCCTGATTGCGGTCGCTGGCCATCTTCATCAGCGGTGGAACCGCCACCGACAGCACCGCCATCAGCACCAGCCAGGCCGCGATCACCCACCACGGCCGGCGCAGCACCAGTCGTGCCAGTCGCTCGAACACACCCGTCAGTCGCCAGTTCAACGTCACCCTGTTTCACGGCCCAGCAGCAGGCCGAGTTGTTTGCCGTACTCGGCAAGCGCTTCGGTGGTCAGCATCTCATGGTGGGTGGCGTCGATCGAGTATGCGGCGATATCCCCGGCCACATACCGGCTCCAGCTCTCGCGCAGCACGGCGCCGCGATCGGCGGCATCGCGGGCGGCGGCGAACACCACGGTGTCCCCGTCGAACACCTCGGCCCGGTGTTCCCGGTAGAGCTCGACGTTGGTGTCGAAGTTGGTCATCAGTTGATCCAGCAGCCGATCGTCGAGCAGACCGCTGAGCTGTTCGCGGTCCACCGCCTGATTGGCCACCCCGAGGGTGGGTTCGGCGTCGAGCAAGATCAGCCGGGCCACCACCGCGCCGCGGCGGCGCAGTTCGACGGCGACGGCGTGGGCCACCACACCACCGAAAGACCAGCCGCACAAGCGATATGGGCCCGTGGGCTGCTCTGCCTGGATCCGGTCGGCGTAGATCGAGGCCATCTCACCGATCGATCCCGGCGCGATATCGGCCTGCTGGATACCGACGATCGGGTTCTCGACGGCGTCGCCGAGAACCCGGTAGGGCCAACTCACACCGCTGACCGCGTGGATGCAGAACAGTGGATCTCCGGTGCCGCCCTTGAGGAGTTGCACCGGGGCGATCTGTGCGCGGTTGCCGCTCCCCAGCCGCGCCGCCAGCGCCGCGACGGTGGGCGCCTCGAAGATCGCCGGTACCGACAATTCGGCGGCCAGTTCGGTGTTGACGACAGTAACCAGCCGCATCGCCGAGATGCTGTCACCGCCCAGGTCGAAGAACGAATCGTCGACACCGACCCGGTCGATCCCCAGTACCTGCCCATAGATGTCGGCCAGCGCCACCTCGGCAGGTGTACGCGGAGCCCGATAGGCGGCCCCGTATTGCGGTGCCGGCAGCGCCCGAACGTCTAGCTTGCCGCCGACGGTCAGTGGCAACGCCGGTAGCGCCACCACAGCCGCCGGAACCATGTGGGACGGAAGGCGTTCGGCCAATGCCGCACGAACCTGCACCGGATCGGCGATGCCGGTGAGGTAGCCGACCAGCCGCGGACTGCCCGGAAGGTCTTCGCGGACGATCACCGCGGCCTGCTCGACACCCTCGAGTGCTGCCAAAGCCGTTTGCACATCGCCCAATTCGATACGGAAACCACGGATCTTCACCTGCTCGTCGGCACGGCCCAGGTAGTCCAGCTGGCCGTCGGAACGCCAGCGCACCAGGTCGCCGGTGCGGTACATCCGTTGTCCGGCACGGCCGAACGGGCAGGGCACGAATCGTGTCGCGGTCAGATCCGGTCGGCCCAGATATCCCCCGGCGACCCCGTCACCGGCGATGTACAACTCACCGACCGCGCCCGCGGGCACCGGTCGCAGCCAGGGATCGAGGACGAACAGTGCGGCCGCGGGGACCGCGAAGCCGATCGGCACGGGTCCATCGTCTGCGCTGAGCGGTGTGGTCATGGTGGCGTACACCGTGGCCTCGGTGGGACCGTAGGCATTGATCATGACGCGCCCCGGGGACGTCCAGCGGTCCACCACATCTGCCGGGCAGGCTTCACCGCCGACGATCAGCGCCACCGATTCCAGTCCTTCAGGCGAGAGCATCCCGACCGCCGACGGGGTCTGGGTGAGCACATTGACCCGCTGTCGGCGCAGCAGTCGATGAAAATCGGCGGGCGACGCGGTCACCGACTCCGGCACGATCACCAGCCGCCCGCCGTGCAACAGCGCACCGAAGATCTCCCAGACCGAGAAGTCGAAGGCGTAGGAGTGGCACTGTGTCCAGACCTGCTCGGGCGGCAATGCCGGGGCGGGAGCGGCGAACTGCGCGGTCACGTTACGGTGGGTGACGGCCACGCCCTTGGGCACACCGGTGGTGCCCGAGGTGTAGATCAGGTAGGCGATATCGTCGGGATCGACCACTGGAAGTGTTGTGGCCGATGATGTTTCGATGTTGTGGATATCGACGATGGGTACGCTGCCGAACCGGTCGGACAGCTCCGCGGTGGTCACCGCGACGATCGGTGCCGCGTCACCGACCATGAACGCCAGGCGGTCAGCGGGCAGTGTCGGGTCCATCGGCAGATACGCCGCGCCGGTCTTGAGTACTGCCAGTATCGCGATGATGGCATCGGCGGAACGCGACAGCAGCAGTGCGACGGTACTTCCCGGTGTCGCTCCGCGATCGGCCAAGGCGTTCGCCAACCGGTCCGATGCCGTGTCGAGTTCCTGATAGGTCAGGTCGCGGTCGCCATCGCTGACGGCCACCGCCGCCGGAGCGTGGGCCACCTGCGCGGCGAAGGCCGCCGGAATCGACAGCCGGGCAACCACATTACTCAACACATCCCGGTTGCCCATCAGGGCCAGCGCGGCATGCTCATCGGCATCCAGTGAGTCCACCGATGCCAGCGGGCGGGTCGGGTCGGTGACCATGGCCGTCAGCACCCGCTCGAACCGCCACGTCAGGGCCTCGATCTCGGCCTCATCGAAAATATCGGCGTCATACTCGATCCGCAGGCCCAGTTCGGTACCCGGTGCCGCTTGCACCGTCAGCGGGTAGTGGTTCTGTTCGTGGGTGGTGAATCCGGTGATCGCCAGGTCGTTGTCGGCCGACAGGGCGCCGGTGTTGACCGGATAGTTCTCGTAGGCGAACAGGGTGTCGAACAGTTGCTCGTGTCCGGCCGCCCGGTGGATGTCCCCCAGTCCGAGGTGCTGGTGGTCCATCGTGCGGTTGTGGTTGTCCTGCAACCGGTTCAGCAGGTTCGCGGTGGTGTTCGCGGCGGTGAGGTCGGCCCGCACCGGAACGGTGTTGATCATCAGACCCACCATGGAGTCCGCACCGGCCAGGTCGGGCGGGCGGCCAGACACCGCGGTGCCGAAGACGACGTCGTGCTGTCCGGTCAACTGGGAAAGCACCTGCGCATAGGCGGCCTGCAGCACCACATTGACGGTGGTCTGCTGGGTCCGGGCGAGTTCGCCGAGGGCCTGTGTCACATCGGCCGACAGGGCAACGGATTTCGCCGCGCGTCGGCCGGCGCCGAATCCACGGGTCGGTGAGACCAGGGTCGGGGTATCGAACCCGACCAATACCTCGGCCCAGGTCGCGCGGGCGGCGTCGAGATCCCGCTCGGCCAACCAGCCGACGAACCTGCGGTACGGCACCGCCGGGGGCAGCCGGTGCCCGTAATAGCCGGCGAAGATCTCGCCCAGCAGGATCGGCATGGACCAGCCGTCCAGCACGATGTGGTGGTTGGTCAGCACAAATCGGAATCGGTCCGGCGCGGTGCGAATCAATGCGGCCCGCAGCGGCGGTCGATCCGACAGATCGCACACCGCCGAACGTTCCTCGGCGCACAGTGCCGCCACTTCATCGTCGGCTAATTCTCGGTATTGCCAGCCGAATTCGGGATCCGCGGGAATGATCTGCACGGCGGGTTCGTGGTCGAAGCGCGCCGCCAGGTGCGGGTGCCGTGCCACCACCGCGCGCACCGCGGCATGCAAGCGATCCGGGTCCAACGCCCCGGCGATGGTCAGATCGAATTGCACCGCGTAGTTGTCGGCCGTCGGCGACGTGCGGGCGTGGAACAGCAACCCTTGTTGCAGCGGGGTCACCGGCAGGATGTCGGCGATCCGGTGCCGGCTCGCCAGTTCGTCGAGCCGACGCTGATCGATCCGGGCCGGGGCGACATCCGACGGCGTCAGTCCCCCACCGCCGCCGCGCACATGGGCGACGATTCCGGTCAGCGCCTGGAACCACAACGCGCTCAATCGAGTTACCTGCCGCTGGTCCAGCACCGAGTGCGCCCAGGTCCAGTTCGCATGCAACTGCGGACCGGACTCGGTATCGACGGTGCCCGCGTTCAGGTCCAAGGTGTGCATCAGTGGCATCGGCACCGCGGTCGCAACCCCGGTGATCGGTGAGCCCTCGCCGGATATCCGCCACAGGTCCTCGGACAACTCCGGCCCGCCGCCGATGCGACCGAGGTAGTTGAAACCGATCGCCGGATCGGCACCGTCTAGCTCGACGTCGGGGTGCAGGTAGCGCAGCAGTCCGTAGCCGAGACCATCGGGCAGGGCGCGTAACTGTTCCTTGGCGCCCTTGATCACCGCGCCTAACGTGTCATCACCGGAAACTACATGGGCCCAATCGATTTCGCTCGGGTTCAGTGTCACCGGGTATTTGGTGGTGAACCAGCCGACGGTGCGGGACAGGTCGATATCGGGTGCGATCTCCTCGTGCCGGCCATGGCCTTCGACATCGAGTCCGATCGGCTGGGCGGTACCCAGGAATTCCCGCACGGCCAGGACGAACCCGATCATCAGGATGTCCTGGACACCGGCGTGGAATGCCGCCGGTACCTCGCCCAGCAACGCCCGCACCGTATCGGCGTCCTCCAGTGCCACCGACAACTGACCGGAGGTGGCCATGATGTCGGCCTGCGGGTCGTGCGCGGGCAGCGCCGCCGGTATGGATGCGAGTTGCCGCCACCGCTGTTGTTCCTCAACGATCTGCAAGCTGCGGGCGTGCCGACCAAGCAGCTCGGCCCACCGCGCGAACGACGTACCGCCCACCGGGAGGACGACCGGCTGACCCGTATGGTGTTGCGCCCAAGCAATATTGAGGTCTTCGAGAAGAATTCGCCAGGACACCGCGTCGACGACGAGGTGATGCACGATCAACACCAACTGACCGGTGCTGCTTTCCCAGAGGGCACTGAGCATGACCCCGTCCCCGGGGTTCAACTCGCCGCGCGCAGTCAAGACGGCATCCTCGGACAACGTCTCGACGGTGCGCAGGCGCGGGCGGGTGGCACCGACCGGCGGCACCTGCAAGGCCCATTGCGCGTCGACGCGCAGCCGCAGCATCGGATGACGATCCAGCAGTGCCTGCAGCACCACCGCGACATCGGATTCACCGACCCCGGCGGGCGCCTGGACCACCACGGTCTGGTTGAACTGGTCCACCGGACCGTCGACGCCGGCCAACCAGCCGATGATCGGTGTCATCGAAATCTCACCGGTGCCGTCGTCCTCGCCGAGGGTTACACCACCGGATTCGTTGACCGCCAAGGCAAGTCGGGCCACGGTTTGTTCGACGAACACATCGCGCGGCCGGCAGGTCAGCCCCGCGGTGCGCGCCCGGGCAACCACCTGCATGGACAGGATGCTGTCGCCGCCGAGTTCGAAGAACGAATCGTCGACGCCCACCCGCGAGAGCCCGAGCACCTCGGCATAGATGTCGGCCAGGATCTGCTCGACCTCATTGCCCGGTGCACGGTATTCGTCGACGCTGCCGTAGCTCGGCGCCGGCAGCGCCCGCTTGTCCAGTTTTCCGTTGGGGGTCAACGGCATTGCGTCGATCTTCACCAGCGCCGCCGGCACCATGTACGACGGCAGGTACTTGCCCAACGCGGCTCGGGTCTCGGCCGGGTCGGCGGTGCCGGTGAGATAGCCGACCAGCCGCTTGTCGCCCGGGCGGTCCTCACGGGCGATCACCACCGCCTGCTGCACCCCGTCGATACCCGCCAAAGCCGTTTGCACATCGCCCAATTCGATGCGGTAGCCACGGATCTTGACCTGCTCGTCGGCGCGACCCAGATACTGCAACTGCCCGTCGGATCCCCACCGGACCAGGTCCCCGGTGCGGTACATGCGCCCACCCGGCGCACCGAACGGGCACGGCACGAAACGCGTCGCGGTCAGCGCTGCTCGGCGTACATACCCGACAGCCACCCCGGTGCCCGCCACATACAGTTCACCGATGACGCCGGTGGGAACCGGCCGCAACCGGGCATCCAGCACGAACAGTGCGCCCCGCCCGGCGGGTACACCGATCGGCACCACACCCGCACCTTCGGTCAGTGGCCTGCTGACCGAGGCATAGATGGTGGCTTCGGTCGGGCCGTACGCGTTGAACATGATCCGACCGTCTCGGCCCGTGCTCACCCAGCGATCGACCAGTTCGACCGGACAGGCCTCGCCCGCCACCACCAAGGATGTGGATTCAAGTCCATTGGGTGACAACATCATTGCCGCCGAGGGCGTCTGGGTCAGCACGTCGACACGCTCGGCCAGCAACAGGGCGTGCAGTTCTTCGGGTGCGCGGGCGACCGATTCGGGCACGATCACCAGCCGGCCGCCGTGCAGCAACGCACCGAAGATCTCCCACACCGACACGTCGAACGCCAGCGAATGCCATTGGCTCCACACGCCGCCCGGCGCCAGACCAGCCGCTGCGGTCCCCAGTAGGCCAATGACATTGCGGTGGGTGATCGCGACGCCCTTGGGCACACCGGTGGTCCCCGAGGTGTAGATCAGGTAGGCGATGTCGTCGGCATACGGCGGCACCGGTGTGGTGGCCGAGTACGTTTCGATCTGCGGATCACGCACGTCGATCACCGTGACATCGGTTCCGGCCAACTGCCCGATCAGATCGGCGGTGGTGACGACGGCGATCGGTGCGGCGTCGCCGAGCATGAACCCGATCCGCGCCGCCGGCAACGCCGGGTCGATGGGCAGGTAGGCCGCACCGGTCTTGAGCACGGCCAAGATCGCGGTGATCGCCTCGGCCGAGCGGTGCATGAGCAACGCCACCGTCCGGCCTGGACCGGCCTCTTGCTCGATCAGCAGGTGCGCCAACCGATTCGAGGCGTCGTCGAGTTCGCGGTAGGTCAGCGAGCGGCCCGTGCAGCTGATCGCGATGGCGTCCGGAGTGCGTGCGACCTGCGCTGCGAACAGTTCCGGGACCGACACCGACCGATGCTCCGCGGCGGCCAGCGCCCCGCGATGTCCGAGGGCATCGAGCCGAATGCGTTCGGATTGGTCCAGCAGATCCACCGACGACAACGGGCGGGTCAGATCGTCGGTCATCGCGGTCAGCAGCCGCTGAAGCCGGGCGACCAGTGTCGTCACCGTTTGTGCATCGAACACGTCGGTGCGGAATTCCACCTCACCGCCGATTCCGGCGGGCGCACCGGTGGCCGTCCAGCGCTCGGACAGCGAGAAGGTCAGATCCATCCGGGCCGACTGGGTACCCAACGGAATGGAGGTGGCCTCAACGCCTTTGAGCCCCGATCCGGCGGCCGGATCGGTCAATCCCGCGAAGTTCTGCCACGACAACAGCACCTGCACGAGCGGGTGATGGCTCAGGCTGCGCGCCGGGTTGAGCCGGTCCACCAGTACCTCGAAAGGAACGTCCTGGTGTTCGAAGGCCTCCAGGCTGCGTGCGCGTACCTGGGTCAGCAGTTCGGAAAAGTTCGGGTCGCCGCCCAGATCGGCCCGCAGCACCAGGGTGTTGACAAAGAAGCCGATCAGGTCGTCCAGCGCCGGGTCGCGCCGTCCGGCGATCGGGAAGCCCACGGCCACATCGGAACTGGTGCTGATCCGGGACAGCAGAGCCAGCAATCCGGCCTGCACCACCATGAAGTTGGTGGCATTGTGCTCGCGCGCCACCCGCGCGACCTGCTGCTGCAATTCGGCCGGCCAGTCCACCTCGATCGTGGCGCCGACCAGGTCGGCGACCAACGGGTAGGGCCGGTCGGTGGACAGGTCGATCCGTTCGGGCAGACCCGCCAGCATGTCCTCCCAGTAGGCCACCTGAGTGGCCACTCGGCTGCCGGTGTCGTCCAGACCACCGAATTGTGCACGTTGCCAGAGCGTGTAATCCACATACTGCACCGGCAGCGGCGGCCAGTCCGGCGCCTGTCCACCGCACCGGCTGGCATATGCCACGGCCAGATCCGCCACCAGCGGGCGCAACGACCAGCCGTCGGCGGCGATGTGGTGAACGACCGCCACCAGCACATGCTCGTCGTCGGAAACCCGGAACAGGTGGACCCGCAACGGGATATCGGTGGACAGGTCGAAGGTCGCGCGGGCGGCGACCTCGAGCGCTTCGTGCAGCCGGCCCGGTGACCAGCCGTCGGCAGCGACCACTTCCCAGCCGAAATCGGCATCGTCGGGCGCGATCACCACCTGTTGCGGCATCCCGTCCGGGGCGATGAACAGGGTCCGCAGACTCTCGTGCCGGCCCACCACATCGGCCAGTGCCGCACCCAGCGCACCGACATCGAGTTCACCGACCAGACGCATCGCCGAGGCCATGTTGTAAACCGGTGAAGGACCTTGTAATTGGTCGACGAACCACAGACGACTCTGGGCGAACGACAGCGGAATCGCATCGGGGCGGGGCACTGCCATCAGTGGTGCCAGGCGTCCTTCGGCCTCTCCGATCAGTGGTGCCAGTTGCGCGACGGTGGGCGCCTCGAAGACCGCCCGCACCGGCAGTTCCACATCCATCGTGGCGTTGATCGCCGCGACCAGCCGCATGGTCGACAACGAATCGCCACCGAGGTCGAAGAAGGAGTCATCCACACCGACCCGCTCGATACCGAGAACCTGTGCGTACACGCCCGCCAGGATCTCTTCGGTGTGGTTGCCGGGCGCACGGTATCCGTCACCGATGTAGTCCGGTTTGGGCAGGGCGCGAGTGTCCAGCTTGCCGTTGACGGTAACCGGTAGCGCCGCCACGGCGACCACCGCGGCGGGCACCATGTACGCCGGAAGACGTTGAGCCAGAGCCATTCGCGCCTGTGCCGGGTCGATATCACCGACGGCATAGCCGACCAGTCTCCTGTCGCCCGGGATGTCCTCACGGACGATTACGGCGGCATGCCGCACGCCATCCAGTGCGGTCAACGCCGATTGGATATCGCCAAGTTCAATCCGGTGTCCGCGGATCTTGACCTGTTCATCGGCGCGGCCCAGGTAGTCCAGCTGCCCGTCGGCCCGCCAGCGCACCAGGTCGCCGGTGCGGTACATTCGATCACCCGGTTCGCCGAACGGGCACGGCACGAAACGTGTTGCGGTCAGGGCGGATCGGCGCAGATAGCCGGCCGTCACGCCGGCGCCGGCCACATACAGCTCGCCGACCACACCAGCCGCAACCGGCCGCAACCAGTCGTCCAGCACGAACAGCGCCGCCCTGGCCACCGGCGACCCGATGGGCGGAACGCCCGATCCCGCGGCCAACGGCGCACTCTTGGAGACCCACATGGTGGTCTCGGTCGGGCCGTAGACATTGACCATCGTTCTGTTGGGAGCCCAGCGGTCCACCAACTCCGGCGGGCAGGCCTCGGCGCCGATCAACAGCGCCGTCTTGTCCAGTCCATCGGTGGGCAGGACCGCCGCAGCAGAAGGGGTTTGGGCCATCACGGTGACCTGTTCGCGTACCAGCAGCGCGTGGAAGTCCGGCGCCGATCGGGCGACCTCGTCGGACACCACCACCAAACGGCCACCGTGCAGCAGCGCCGCCCAGATCTCCCAGACCGAGAAGTCGAAGGCATACGAATGGAACTGCGTCCACACCTGCTGGGCATTCAGCTCGACGCCGATCTCCAACGCGTCGAAGAGCTGGCAGACATTGCGATGGCTGGCCGCGATGCCCTTGGGCACACCGGTGGTCCCCGAGGTATAGATGATGTGGGCGATATCGTCGGGCTGCGGCGGTAACAGTGTTGTGCCGCTGGTTGTTTCGCCATCATCCACGTTGATGACCGTGATGTTCAGGTTGTCGACGTTCAGTTCTTCGAGCAGGTGCGCCAAGGCCGCCGTGGTGACGACCGTCAGCGGCGCGGCGTCGGCAATCATGAATTCGATACGCGCCGACGGCAGTAGCGGGTCGATGGGCAGGTAGGCCGCGCCGGTCTTGAGCACCGCCAGGATCGCCGTGATCGCCTCGACCGAACGCGGTAACAGCAATGCCACCGCCTGTCCGGGACGGGCGCCGCGGGCAGCGAGCCGCCGCGCCAAGTGCCCCGAGGCCGCATCCAGTTCGGAATAGGTCAGCGAATGCTCCGAACAGACCACCGCCACGGACTCGGGACTGCGGGCCGCCTGCGTTGCAAAGGTGGCTGGGATCGTCGTCTCGATGGCGGGGCGTGAAAGTGTGTGACGGCCACTCCAGAGGTCAAGTCGGGCAAGCTCTTCGGCGTCCAGCTCGGCGAATGCGGACAGGCGCCGGTGTGGGTCGGTGGTCATGGCCACCAGTACCCGCTCGAATCGATCGACCAGCGCCGCGATGTCGTCGGCGCCGAATACCGCGGTGTCGTATTCGATCCGCAGGGTCAGGTCGTCACCCGGTTGTGCCTGCACGGCCAATGGGTAGTGCGTGGACTCGTGGGTGGCGATGTCGGTGATGGACAGCTCGTGTTCACCGGTCAGCGCGTCGGTGTCGACCGGATAGTTCTCGTACGCGAACATCGTGTCGAACAGCTGGTCGTGCCCGACGCTGCGGTGAATGTCGCTGAGTGCCAGGTGCTGATGGTCGAGCGTGGCGGCGTAGGCGTTCTGCAGTTGGTTCAGCAGATCGACCGTCGTGGTGGTCGCGGTGATGTTCGCGCGTACCGGCAAGGTGTTGATGAACAGGCCGACCATGGTCTGCACGCCGGCGACCTCGGCGGGCCGACCGGACACCGTGGTGCCGAAGGCCACATCGTGCCGCCCGGTCAGTCGGCACAGCAGCTGCGCGTAGGCCGCCTGCAGCACGGTGTTGGCGGTGGTGCGCTGGTTGCGGGCCAGTTCACTGATGTTGTGGGCGAGTCCGGTTGAGAGCCGGAAGGTTTCGGCGTGCCGTCGACCGCCCTGCCCGCCCGGTCCGCGGTGTCCGACCAGTGTGGGCGTCTGGAAATCCTCGAGCACCTCGGCCCAGGCGGCGATGGCCGCCTGCTGATCACGCTGGGACAGCCACTCGACGAACTTCCGGTACGGCGCCGGTGCCGGCAACGCGATTCCCTGATAGACCGCGAAGATCTCGGCCAGCAACACCGGCATCGACCAGCCGTCCAGCACGATGTGGTGGTTGGTCAGGACGAACCGGTACCGATCGGCCGCGAGCCGGATCAACGCGGCCCGGAACGGCGGGCGGGTGGCCAGGTCGCACACCGCGATCCGCTCGGCGGCGCAGATCTCGTCGAGATCGCGGTCACCGATATCCTCGGGATCACTGAGATCATAGAAATTCCTAGCTATTTCGGGTTCGGCCGGGATGATCTGCAGCGGCTCGCCGAATCGCTGGTGGAAGTGCGCGGCCAGGTTCGGATGCCGGGCCAGAACAGTCGCGGCCGCTGTGCCCAGACGCTGATGGTCGAGGGCACCGTCGATACCGATGTTCAATTGCCCGGCGTACAGGTCACCGGTATCGGTCATGGTGTTCGCATGGAACAGCAGGCCCTGTTGCACCGGGGTCAGCGGGAGCACATCGGCGATAGCGAATTGCCGTTGCAATTCATCGATCTGCCGTTGAGTCACCGTCGCGGGGGCGACGTCCGACGGTGTCATACCGCCGCCACCGCTGCGCACGTGCGTGCAGATCCCGGACAGCGCCTCGAACCACAGTCGGCCGAATCGGCTCGCCTGTGCGTGATCCAGTGCCGACGGCGCCCAGGTCCAGTTGGCCTGCAGTCGTGGCCCGTCCGGACCGTCGATGGTGACGGCATTGAGCTCAAGGGTGTGCATGAGCGGCATGCCGATGTCCATCGGCATCGAGGCCGCGTCACCGGTCAGTGAACCGACCCGCCACAGGTTCTCGGGTAGCTCCGCCAACATGCCCTGGCGGCCAAGGTAATTGAATCCCAGCGTCGGCTCGGCAGCGCTCAGATCGGTGTGGGGGTTCAGGTAGCGCAGCAGGCCATAGGTCCACGGGTCGGGATGTGCCCGCAGCTGTTCCTTGGCGTCCTTGACGACCGCGCCGAGTCGGCCATCACCGGCGACCACCTGTTCCCAGCGCAGCCCTCCGGTGGTCAGTGCCACCGGGGACTTGGTGGTGAACCAGCCGACGGTGCGGGTCAGGTCAACGTCGTGGCCCAGCTCTTCGTGCCTACCGTGGCCCTCCACGTCGATGGCTATCGGGCCATCGTCGTCGCCCACGAATTCCCTTGCCGCCAGAGCGAAGGCGATCAGCAGCACGTCCTGTACCCCGGTGTGGAATGCGGCCGGCACCGCACCCAACAGTGCGGCGGTGGTGTCGGCGTCCAATTGCAGGGACAGGTGCCCGGCCGCGGCGAAGGTATCGGTATCCGGGTTAATGGTGGGCAGCACGGCCGGGACATCGGCGATATGCCGCCAGGCCTCGGTGTGACGGACGACGTCCGGGTGTCGAGCCTGCTCGCCCAGCAGCGCCGACCAGCGCCGCAACGAGGTACCGCCCACCGGCAATGCCACCGGCTGTCCAGAGCTGTGTTGCGCCCAGGCGATATTGAGATCTTCCAACAGGATTCGCCACGACACCGCGTCGATCGCGAGGTGATGCACCATCACCGCGAGTTCACCGGTCGAGGTGGCCCACAGTGCGCTCAGCATCGCCCCGGCGGCCGGGTTCAGCCGCGAACGTGCCTGTGCCACTGCGTCAGCGGATAGTTCGTCGACCGCGTGCAGGCAGTCACGGACGTCGACCGCACCCGGTTCGGGCACGTACAGACCGTCGCCCTCGGTGCGCATCCGCAGCGCATCGTGCCGATCGACCAATGCCTGCAAGATCAGCGCGACGTCATCGGTACCCACTCCGGCGGGCGCCCGCACCAACACCGTCTGGTTGAACTGGTCGACCGGACCATCGACCTCGGCCAGCCAGCGCATGATCGGGGTCGCGGCCACCGGCCCGGTGCCCACGTCGGCGACCTCGGCTGCACCGTCGGTCACCGTGGCCACCCGAGCCAACCGGGCCACGGTCTGCTCGACGAACAGATCGCGGGTTCGCAATGACAGCCCGGCCGCGCGTGCCCGGGTAACCACCTGCATCGACGAAATGCTGTCGCCGCCAAGGTCGAAGAACGAATCGTCCACACCGACCCGGTCCACACCGAGCACTTGGGCGTAGACGGCGGCGAGAATCTCCTCGATCGCGTCGGAGGGTGCTCGGTAGCTGTCGGCGTCGAGGTGATCCGGCGCCGGCAGGGCACGGACGTCGAGTTTTCCGTTGGGGGTCAACGGCAGTTCGGTCATGGCCAGGACAGCCGCCGGGATCATGTATCCCGGCAGATGCTGGGCCAGCGCCGCGCGCGCGTCGGCAGGGTCGGCGGTGCCGGTGATGTAACCGACCAGCCGCTTGTCCCCCGGGCGGTCTTCGCGGGCAATCACGGCCGCCTGTTCCACGCCGCCGACCGCCGCCAGCGCGGCACGGATTTCGCCGAGTTCGATCCGGTAGCCGCGGATCTTGACCTGTTCGTCGGCGCGGCCCAGGTAGTCCAATTGTCCGTCGGCCCGCCACCGCACCAGATCACCGGTGCGGTACATCCGGCCACCTGGTTCACCGAACGGACACGGCACGAAACGCGTTGCGGTGAGGGCGGATCGGCGCAGATAGCCGGCCGCTACACCGGCGCCCGCCACATACAGTTCGCCGACCACCCCGACCGGGACCCGGCGCAGTGATCCGTCCAGCACGAACAATGCCGCCCCGGGCTCGGGCGAGCCGATCGGCACATCGTTATCGGGTATCAGCGCACTGCTGATGGCCGCGTAGATGGTTGCTTCGGTGGGGCCGTAGGCGTTGATCATCGGCCGTTCGGGCGACACCCAGCGCGCCACCAACTCGGTCGGGCAGGCCTCGCCGGCCACCACCAGGGTGACGCCGTCCAGTCCCTCGGGAGTCAGCGCTCCCGCTGCCGACGGGGTCTGGCTCAGTACTGTGACGCGTTCGCGGGTCAGCAGGGCGTTCAGTTCTTCTGGTGCACGAGCGGCGGATTCGGGGACGATCACCAGCCGGCCGCCGCGCAGCAGGGCGCCGAAGATCTCCCACACCGACACATCGAAGGCCAGCGAATGCCATTGCGACCAGACTCCGGCCTGAGGGAGACCGGAGTCGGCCATCAACAATTGGGTCACGTTCTGGTGGGTGACCGCCACGCCCTTCGGCACACCGGTGGTCCCCGAAGTGTAGATCAGATAGGCGATATCGTCGGCGCGTGGCGTCGACAGCGTTGCGGTGGAATCTGTTGCGATATCCCGATCCCGTACATCGATGACCGGTCCGAGGTAGCCGTCCACCGTGTCCATCAGCTCGGCGGTGGTGACGACCGCGACCGGTGTCGCATCTTCCAGGACGAAGGCCACCCGTGCCGACGGCAGGGCCGGATCGAGGGGCAGATAGGCCGCACCGGTCTTCAGTACCGCCAGGATCGCGATGATCGCCTCGGCCGATCGTGAAAGCAGCAGCGCCACAGTCTGTCCCGGTGCCGCTCCGTGGCCGGCCAACACTCTGGCCATGCGATCGGACGCCTCGTCCAGCTCGCGGTAGGTCAGCGAGCGATCCCCGCACACCAGTGCCACGGCATCCGGGGTTCGTGCGGCCCCGCCGGTGAACAATTCCGGTATCGATGCCACTTCTGGCTGCCGGTGCAGTGCCGTACGGTTTCCCAGCGCGTCGAGCTGAGTGCTCTCGGCGCCGTCGAGCAACTCCACCGACGCCACCGATCGGTCGGGATCGGCGGTGAGTGCCACCAGCATTCGCTGTAGCCGGGCGATCAGCGACTCGATGGTCTCCGCGTCGAACACATCGGTGCGGAACTCTACGGTGCCGCCGATGCCGGCCGGATCGCCGTCGGCAGTCCAGAGTTCCCCCAGGGACAGCGTCAGATCCATACGGGCGGTCTGAGTGTCCACCGGTATCGGTGTGACGTCCAGATCTCCTAGTGCCAGTGCGGGATTGGCGCCCTGACCGGGCAGGTTCTGCCAGGCCAGCATCACCTGGACCAGCGGATGATGGGTCAGGCTGCGGGTCGGGTTAAGCCGCTCGACCAGCACCTCGAACGGCACATCCTGATGTTCGTAGGCGGCCAGGCTGCGCTGCTGCACCTGGGCCAGTAGCTCGGTGAAGCTCGGGTCACCGCTCAGGTCCGCACGCAGCACCAGGGTGTTGACGAAAAAACCGACCAATTCATCGAGAGCGGCCTCTCGTCGGCCGGCGATCGGGAAGCCCACCGCCACATCGGAACTGGCTCCGATCCGGGACAGCAGGGCCAACAGGGCGGCCTGCAGCACCATGAAGCCGGTCACGTTGTGGGTACGCGCCACCCGGACGATCTGCTGCTGCAGTTCGGCCGGCCACCGCACCTCGATGGTGGCGCCACGCTGGTCGGCCACCTGGGGGTACGGACGATCGGTGGGCAGTTCGATGCGCTCGGGCAGTCCGGCCAACGCGCCCTGCCAATAGTCCACTTGCGCGGCAATGGGGCTGTCGGCGTCGTGCAGGTCTCCGAACTGCGCACGCTGCCACAGGGTGTAGTCGACGTATTGCACCGGCAACTCGGCCCAGTCCGGCCCGACCCCGCCGATGCGCGCAGCGTATGCCACGCTCATGTCACGCGCCAACGGGGTGATCGACCAGCCGTCGGCGGCGACGTGATGGACCGCGACCACCAGGATGTGCTCATCCTCCGCGACCCGGAAGAGTGTGGCCCGCAAAGGTATTTCGGTGGTCAGGTCGAATGCGTACCGGGCCGCGCCGCCGACGGCCGTATGTTGCCGATCGATCGGCCAGTCCGCGATATCGATGACCTGCCAGCCGAAGTCGGCGCGCTGGGCTGGTACCACCACCTGCTGCGGTACGCCGTCGGGGGCGATGAACAGGGTGCGCAGACTTTCGTGACGGCCGAGCACGTCGGCCAATGCCGCGCGCAATGCCTCCGCGTCGAGCGCGCCGCGCAACCGTAATGCCGTGGACAGATTGTAGACCGCCGAAGGTCCCTGCAGTTGTTCGAGGAACCACAACCGATTCTGCGCGAAGGACAGCGGTATCACCGCGGGCCGGTCGACGGCCACCAATGGCGCCAGCCGGCCGGCGCCGACACCGATCCGCGGCGCCAATTGGGCAACGGTCGGAGCCTCGAAGATGGTCCGCACCGCCAGATCGGTGTCCAGGGCGGCGTTGACGGCCGCGATCAGGCGCATCGCCGAGATACTGTCGCCGCCCAGTTCGAAGAACGAATCGTCGGCGCCGACCCGCTGCAACCCGAGCACCTCGGCGTAAATGCCGGTCAGGATCTCCTCAACGGCACCGACCGGGGCCCGATAGCCACCGGCGGCGTATTCGGGTTCGGGTAGTGCCCGGACATCCAATTTTCCGTTGGTGGTCAACGGGATCGACTCGACGGTCATGATCGCCGCCGGCACCAGGTAGGCCGGAAGGTGTGTGGCCAGCGCGGCTCGGACCACGACCGGGTCGATATTTCCGACGAGGTAGCCCACCAGTCGCTTGTCCCCCGGGCGGTCCTCACGAGCGACGACGACCGCTTGGTCGACACCGTCGACAGCGGCCAGGGCGGTCTGGATCTCACCGAGTTCGATGCGGTAGCCGCGGATCTTGACCTGTTCATCGGCGCGACCTCGGTAACGCAGCTGGCCATCGGCATCCCAGCTGACCAGGTCGCCGGTGCGGTACATCCGTTGTCCGGCACCGCCGAACGGACAGGCCACGAACCTCGATGCGGTCAGCGGCGCCCGACCGACATAGCCTTCGGTCACGCCGGCGCCGGCGACGTACAGCTCGCCGACCACGCCCGGCGGTACCGGCCGCAATCGTTCATCGAGGACGAACAGAGCGGCACCGGCCACCGGGGAGCCGATCGGAACCGGTCCGCTGGAGACCAACGGCCGGCTGATGGTCACACACATGGTGGTTTCGGTGGGACCGTAGGCGTTGATCATCACGCCGTCGCGTCCCTTACCTGCCCAGCGGTCCACCACCTCGGGTGGACAGGCCTCACCGACCACGACCAGGGTGGTCGCTTCCAGCCCACTGGTGTCCAGAGTCGCTGCTGCCGAGGGTGTTTGCGTCAGTACGGTGACGCCGCCGGAGGTCAGCAGGGCATGCAGGTTCTCAGTGGCATCGGCTACCACCACCACCGCGCCGCCACGCAGCAGCGCCCCGAAGATCTCCCATACCGAGACGTCGAAGGCCAGCGAATGGGCGTGGCTCCACACCCCTGCCGGTGGCAGCGCGGTGTCCAGGGAACCCAACAGCGCGGTGACATTGCGGTGCGTCACCGCGACACCCTTGGGCACCCCGGTGGTACCGGAGGTGTAGATCAGATACGCGACGGAGTCCGGATGAACCACCGGAAGCGCTGTTGCCGAATACTTTTCGAGACGCGGGTCATCAAGGGTCAGCACCGTTGCGTCGAATCCGTCCAGCGCACCACGGAATTCGGCGGTCGTCAGCACCACGGTCGGGGCCGCATCGGCAAGGATGAATTCGATGCGGGCCGAGGGCACCGCGGGATCGATCGGTAGGTAGGCAGCACCGGTCTTGAGCACCGCCAGGATCGCCGCGATCGCTTCCGCGGACCGCCCCGACACCAGCGCCACCCGCTGCCCCGGGCCCACCCCCGCATCGATCAGCATGTGCGCCAAACGGTTCGACATCTCGTCGAGCTCGCGGTAAGTCATCGAGTGCTCAACGGCCCTGATGGCGGTCGCCTCCGGGTCCTGCGCCACCCGGGCTGCGAACAGCTCCGGCACCGACACCGCGGTCGGTGGCTGGGCATCGAGTATTGCGCGGTTACCCAGGGCGTCCAGCCGGGCCAGCTCACCATCGCCCAGGACCTCGATCGAGGACAGTGATCGGTTCGCGTCGGCCGTCAGCGCCCTCAGCACCCGCTCCAGCCGGCCGATCAATGCCTCGATGCTGTCCGCGTCGAACACATCGGTACGGAATTCGACGTTGCCGCCGATACCGGCCGGTTCGCCACTGGCACTCCAGCGTTCGGACAGCGACACCGACAGGTCCATCCGGGCGGTGGAGCTGTCCAGCGACAGCGGGGTGACATCGACGTCCCCGAGGCTCAGCGCGGCACCATCGGCGGCAACGTCCTGCCAGGGCAGGTTCTGCCAGCCCAGCACCACCTGAACCAGCGGATGATGAGTCAGGCTGCGGGTCGGGTTCAATCGCTCGACGAGCACCTCGAACGGCACATCCTGGTGCTCGAACGCGGCCAGACTGTTGGCGCGCACCTGCGCCAACAGGTCGGCAACCGTGGGATCGCCGCTGATATCGACCCGCAGCACCAGAGTATTGACGAAGAATCCCACCAGCTGATCGAGAGCCGGGTCACGCCGTCCCGCGATCAAGAACCCAACGGCCACATCGGAACTCGCGCTCATCCGGGCCAGCAGGACCGACAGCGCGGCCTGCACCACCATGAAGCTGGTGGCATTGTGCTCACGTGCCAGCCGGGAAATCTGTTGTTGCAGTTCGGCCGGCCAGTCCACGGTCACCGTGGCACCGCGGTGATCGGCGACCGCCGGATAGGGGCGGTCGGTGGGCAGCTCCAGTCGTTCTGGCATACCGGCCAACACATCTCGCCAGTAGGACAGCTGGGCATTGACACTGCTGTCGGTATCGCCGAGTTCACCCAGTTGGGCGCGCTGCCACAGGGTGTAGTCCACGTATTGCACCGCAAGCGGTGACCGGTCCGGTCTCCGCCCGGCATTGCGCTCGGCGTACGCCAGACTCAGATCACCGACCAGCGGCGCGATCGACCAACCGTCGGCTGCGATGTGATGCACCACCGCCACCAGGATGTGCTCGTCGGCGCCGACCCGGAACAGCTTGGCTTGTATCGGGATTTCGGTGGCCAGGTCGAAGGCGTACTGCGTCACGGCGGCCACTGCTCCGGCCACCCGATCGGCCGACCACCCCGACACGTCGACCAGTTGCCAACCGAAGTCGGCCTGCGCCACCGGGATGACGACCTGTTCCGCAACGCCATCCGCCGCGACGAATCGGGTGCGCAGGGTTTCGTGTCGGGCCACCACGTCACCCAAGGCCGTGGCCAGCGCCTCGGTATTCAATGCACCGCGCAGTCGCAGCGCCACCGGCATGTTGTACATCGGCGACGGACCCTGCAACTGGTCGACGAACCACAACCGGTTCTGCGCGTAGGACAACGGGATTCGTGTCGGGCGTTCCATCGCGGTCAACGGCGCCAGGCGGCTGGAACCGTCACCGATCCGGGTCGCCAGCTGCGCGACCGTCGGCGCCTCGAACACCGTCCGCACCGGAAGGTCGACATCCAGCCGCGCGTTGATCGCCGCGATCAGCCGCATGGTGGACAGCGAATCGCCGCCCAGATCGAAGAACGAATCATCCACTCCGACACGGTCGATGCCGAGCAACTGGGCATAGATCTCCGTCAGCGTCTGCTCGACGGCATCCGAGGGCGCCCGGTACCGGGCGACGTGATAGTCCGGGGCCGGCAGGGCACGGGTGTCCAGCTTTCCGTTGACGGTCACCGGCAACACCGGCAATGCCACCACCGCGGCGGGCACCATGTAACCCGGCAGCGCCGCGGCCAACGCGGCGCGGACCTCGGCCGGATCGGCGTCGCCGGTGATGTAACCCACCAGCCGCTTGTCACCGGGACGGTCTTCACGGGCGATCACCGCCGCGTTCTGGACTCCGGGCAGTGCGGCCAAAGCCGAACGTACATCGCCCAATTCAATGCGGTAGCCGCGAACCTTGACCTGTTCATCGGCCCGGCCGAAGTAGTCCAGTTGGCCGTCGGGGCGCCAGGCCACCAGATCACCGGTGCGGTACATCCGTTGTCCCGGTGCACCGAACGGGCAGGCCATGAAGCGTGACGCGGTCAGTCCGGGCCGGCGCCAGTAGCCGATGCCGACACCCCGGCCGGACAGATACAGCTCGCCGACCACACCCGCGGGAACCGGCCGCAGCGAATCATCGAGGACGAAGAACGCCGCCCCCGCGGTCGGTGAGCCGATCGGCGGGGCCCCGGACCCGGCGACCAGCGGTGTGCTCTTGCACAACCACATGGTGGTCTCGGTCGGGCCGTAGACGTTGACCATCGTTCTGTTGGGAGCCCAGCGGTCCACCAATTCCGGCGGACACGCTTCGGCACCGATGACCAGGTTTGCCGCGTCCAGTCCATCGGTATCCAATACCGCGGCAGCAGAGGGTGTTTGGGTCAGCACGGTGACCCGTTCGCGCACCAGCAGGTCATGGAAGTCGGTCGCGGATCGGGCCACGGCATCGGGCACCACCACCAGGCGGCCACCGTGCAGCAGTGCCCCCCAGATCTCCCACACCGAGAAGTCGAAGGCGTAGGAATGGAACTGTGTCCACACCTGCTGAGCATTCAGCTCGATACCGATCTGCAGCCCGTTGAACAGCTGGGTGACGTTATGTTGGCTCACCGCAACACCTTTGGATACACCCGTGGTGCCGGAGGTATAGATGACGTGGGCCAGGTCGGAAGGTTCAGGCCCAGGAGGTGCGGTGGCGGACTGCTCCTGTATCGCCGGATCGGCGATATCGATGACGGGCAGGTCGAATCCGGCGAATCGGTCCGCCAGATCGGCGGTGGTGACCGCCGCCACCGGCGTGGTGTCACCGACCATGAACTCGATTCGGGACGCCGGCAGCGCCGGGTCGAACGGCAGATAGGCCGCGCCCGATTTCAGCACCGCCAGGATGGCCACGATCGCCTCCGCCGAGCGGGTGAACAGCAGTGCGACGACCCGACCGGGGCCGGCGCCGTGGTCGATCAGCGTATGCGCCAATCGGTTGGCGGCCCGATCCAGTTCCCGGTAGGTCCATGACTGCTCGCCGCATACCAGCGCGGCCGCATCGGGCGTCCGGTTCACCTGTGTGCCAAATAGTTCCGGCACCGTGGCCTCGGCGCACGGCCGGCTCAGCACTGCCTGGTTGCCCCAGTGTTCGAGCCGGACTGCTTCAGCGTCGTCGAGAATGCTCACCGCGGACAGCGGGCGCATCGGATCATCGGTGAGGGCGGACAGCATACGGTGCAGTCGGCCGACCATCGACTCGACGGTCCGGGTGTCGAATACGTCGGTGCGGTATTCCACCGTCACATCCAGACCGGCCGGCTCACCGTCGTCGTCCCATCGCTCGCCCAGCGAGAAGGCCAGGTCCATGCGTGCGGTCTGGGTGTCGGCCGGTAGCGGTGTCACCTGCAGATCGCCCAGCGTCAGCCCGGCGGAATCGCCCGCCTGCCAGGAGAAGTTCTGCCATCCCAGCAGGACCTGCACCACCGGGTGGTGGGTGAGGCTGCGGGTCGGGTTCAGTCGCTCGACCAGCATCTCGAACGGGACGTCCTGGTGCTCGTAGGCGGCCAGGCTGCGCCTGCGCACCTGGGCCAGCAGTTCGGCAAAGGTCGGGTTGCCGGTGACGTCGACCCGCAGCACCAGGGTGTTGACGAAGAAGCCGACCAGCTCATCCAACGCAGGGTCGCGTCGGCCGGCGATCGGAAATCCCACCGCCACATCGGAAGTCGACGTCATAGCGGACAGCAGCGCGGCGAACGCGGCCTGGATGACCATGAAGCTGGTGGCATTGTGCTCACGTGCGACGCGGCGCACCTGCTGCTGCAATTCCAGTGGCCAGGTCGCGCTGACCCGGGCGCCCCGGTGATCGGCCACCGGCGGGTACGGCCGGTCGGTGGGCAGTTCGAGTCGTTCGGGCAGTCCGGCCAGGGTGTCCTGCCAGTAGTCCAGCTGCGCGGCGATCAGACCTCCGCGATCGTCGAGTTCGCCGAATTGCTCACGCTGCCACAGCGTGTAGTCCACGTACTGGACCGGCAGCGGTGACCAGCCGGGCGCTTGCCCCATACAGCGGCTGGCATAGGCAAGTCCCAGGTCGCGCACCAGCGGGGTGATCGACGAGCCGTCCGCGGCGATGTGATGTACAACGACCACCAATATGTGATGGTCATCGGATATCCGGAACCCCTTGGCGTGGAAGGGAATCTGCTCCGCCAAGTCGAATGCGTAACGGGCGGCTTCGCTGATCTCATCGTCCAGCCGGTGCGCAGACCACCTGCCGGCATCCACGGTCTCCCAACCGATATCGGCCCGCTCGGCCGGGATCACCACCTGTTGCGGCTGCCCGTTCGGCGCCTCGAATCGGGTGCGCAGGCTCTCGTGTCGGGCCACCACGTCGGCCAATGCCGCGGCCAATGCCTCGACATCGAGGCGTCCACGCAGCCGCAGTGCCACCGCCAGGTTGTAGATGGCCGAGGGCCCCTGCAACTGATCGAAGAACCACAGCCGGTTCTGCGCGAAGGACAGCGGTATCACCGCCGGGCGCACCGCGGTCACCAGGGGTTCGAGCCTGCCGGCATCCCCGCCGACCAGCGGCGCCAGCAGCGCGACCGTCGGCGCGTCGAATACGACACGTACCGAAAGATCCACGCCCAGGCTGGAATTGATCGAGCTGATCAGTCGCATCGCGGACAGCGAGTCGCCGCCCAGATCGAAGAACGAATCATCCACGCCGACCCGTTGCACGCCGAGCACCTGGGCATAGATATCGGCCAGGATCTCCTCGACCACACCCGCCGGTGCCCGATACCCGTCGGAGTCCGAATATTCGGGTGCGGGCAACGCCTTTCGATCCAGCTTCCCCGACGAGGTCAACGGCATCGCGTCGAGCACCACGATATGCGGCGGGACCATGTAGTCCGGCAGCCAGGCACTCAGTCGCCGGCGCACCGCGCCGATCTTGGTGCTGCTGTGCGGTTCGTTCGCGTGGACACCGCCGTGTTCGACGGGTAGGTACAGATCGGTCAGTACCGAATCGTCGGGTGCGACGAACACCGCGTCGACGGTGCCGGGCTCCGCGCCCCACGTCACCGCGACGCGATAGCCACCACTCTCGCCGAGGACATGGAGCTGTTCGGTTGCCACATCGGCAGATTCAGCGGCCGGCGTATCGGTCGATCCGGCCGCCAGAGCCCGATCCAGGCGAACATCGGTCATCACCCCGGTACGTGGGATGCCGGTAATCCGGATGCCGTGGGAGTGCTCGGTCAGCCGGGTACGCAGGTCTTCCACACCGGACCAACTCGACGTCGGCAGGTCGGCGACCGAACGTACCCGCTCGGGTGCCTTGTGGATGACCACGTCGTAGCGATAGCGGGTCAGTTCGTTGTCCGCGGACCCTCGTTTGACTCGGATATCCAGCCCGATATCCGCCCCGCGACGTTTCACCCAGGAGGTGAAATATTCAGGGGACAGGAGTAATTCGGCCTCACCCAGGACCGCGTGGTCGACACGCTGGCGGATCACCGCGGCATCGGTCACCGTGGTGTCGGTGCGTCCCAGCACGATGGCGGACTGGAATGCGTGCTGCAGGCTGTGATTACGAATATCACCGAGGAACAGGGCCCCGCCGGGCGCCAGCAGCTCCACAGCATTGTCGATGACCTCGGTCAGGTAGGCCGCGTTGGGGAAGTACTGCACCACCGAGTTCACGATGATGGTGTCGAAGTGACCCCGGGGCAGCCCCTCGGTGATGTGCGCCGGTCGGGCCATCAGTTCAACACGGTCACGCCACGGAATCTGCAATTGCTGCATCGACATTGCGAGCTTATCCACCGCCGCTGAGGACACGTCGGTGGCGACATAGCGTTCACAATGCGGGGCCACCTGCGACAGGATCAGGCCTGAACCGGCGCCGATCTCCAGTACCCGCCGCGGCCGCAGCGCCATGATGCGGTCGACGGTGGCACCCCGCCACTGCCGCATCTGGTCCAGCGGGATGGGCTCGCCGGTGTAGCTGCTGTTCCAGCCACGGAAGTCCGAACCGAATTCGGGCGCACCATCTTCGGACACATCGACGGCCTCGGCGCTGTACAGCTCGTCGTAGATGTCCTGCCACTCGCCGACGATCTCGGCGTCGTGCTCGCTGTCTCGCGTCGCGTCGGTGGCGTGTTCGAAGGTGATATAGCCGACCAGCTGGGAGCCGGTGGTTCCGTGATGCACTGTGGCCGCCGCCTGGCTGACCTGCGGGCAGGCCAACAACGCACTCTCGATCTCGCCGAGTTCGATGCGTTGTCCGCGGAGCTTGATCTGGGTGTCGACTCGTCCTCGATAGTCAAGCGTGCCATCGGGGTTCCAGCGCGCCAGGTCCCCGGTGCGATACATGCGCTCACCGGGTGCGCCGAAAGGATCTGCGACGAAGCGTTCGGCGGTCAGCCCGGCTCGACCGACATAGCCGTGTGCCAGGGCCGGCCCGGCCAGATAGAGCTCGCCCACCACACCGGCGGGTGCCGGCGTCAGCTGGGCATCGAGCACCAATGTGCGTACGCCCACGATGGGTGCACCGATATTCACCGGTGTGGCAGGCGATATCGGCGTACCGGTGGCCCAGATGGTGGCCTCGCTGGGACCGTAGGCGTTGTACATTCCCCGACCCGGCGCCCAGGCGGCGACCAATTCGTCGGGGCAGGCCTCGCCGCCGGTGACCAGGGTCCGTACCGCATCGAGGCGCGACCGGTCCAGGGAGGCCGCCACTGTCGGGGTCAGCAGTGCGGCGCTGACCCGCTGCTGTTCCATCAGTGCGGTGAGTGAGTCCCCGGCGTAGACGTCCCGCGACGCGACGACCAGGGCCGCTCCCGCGCCCGTCGCCATCAGGATCTCGAACAATGACGCGTCGAAGGTCGGTGCGGCCACCAGCAGTACTCGGTCCATCGGGTCCAGGCGGTACATATTCCCTTGGGCCGCAGCCGCTCCCAACAGGCCGGCGCGGCTGACCGCCACGCCCTTCGGTTCGCCGGTCGAACCCGACGTGAAGATGACGTAGGCGGTGTTGTGCACGTCCACACCGCGGTCTCCGACCGGTTCGGCGCTATATCCGGAGGGCTCCCAGCCATCGAGCCGGAACACCGGACGGGTGCCCGCCCCCGGCACCGTGTCGGTGCCGCAGGTCAACACGCACACCGCCGATACCGAATCCAGTACCGCCGCAATGCGTTCAACCGGATGGGTCCGGTCGACCGGCACATACACGCCACCGGCCTTGAGCACCGCCCACCACGCCACCACCAGTTCGGCGCATCGGTCGGTAGCCACACCCACGGCGCACTCCGGTCCGATTCCGGCCTCTATCAGCCGGTGCGCCAAACGATTCGACGACTCATCGAGTTCGCGGTAGGTCAGGCTCCGCGAACCATCGATGACGGCCAACGCGTCCGCATCACGGCTCAGCGCTTCGGCCAGCAGCTCCGGCCCCATCCCGATCGGTGCCCGTTGTCCGGCGCCGGACCACCGCCGCAGCTGATCCTGTTCATCGGCGCCGAGCAGATCGATCGCGGACAACCGTTGCATCGGATCTGCGATCATGGCGATCAACAAGCGTCGCAACCGAGCGATCATCGCTTCGACATCGGTGGCGGTCAGCACATCGGTGTCGTATTCGACATGCAGGCCCAGTTCGCGGCCGGGGAAGGCCTCCACCGTCAGCGGGTAGTGGTTGAACTCGCGATTGGCGAATTCGGCGATCGCCAAGTCGTCGACACCCACCGACATCCCGGCCTCGATCGGGTAGTTCTCGTACACGAAGAGCGTGTCGAATAGCTGCTCGTGGCCGGTGACGCGATGAATCTCGTTGAGCGCCAAGTGTTGATGGTCCAGGGTGGCGTTGTGCGCGCTCTGCAGTTGTTCCAGCAGCCCGGTGACGGTACTGGCCGGCGCCAGCGTCGCCCGAACCGGCACGGTGTTGATCAACAGACCGACCATCGAATCCGCGTCGGACATATCGAGTTGGCCCATCCGGGACCGCGCGGTACCGAACACCACATCCCGCTCGCCGGTCATCGACGACAGGACGACCGCCCAGGCCCCCTGGAGCACTGTGCTGACGGTGGTGTGACACGACCTGGCCAGCTCCCCGAGCGCCGCGGTGGTGTCTGCCGACACCTCGAACGAGGCGAACCCGCGCTGCCCGGACCGGCCGGACAATCGGTCCGGCGACCCGATCAGCGTCGGGGTCTCGAATCCGGTGAGCACCTCACTCCACGCCGCACGTGCGGCATCGAGGTCTCGATCGGTCAACCAGGTGATGAACTTTCGATACGACGCGGCGACCGGAAGCCGTTGTCCGGCATAGCTGGTGAAGATCTCACGCAGCAGGATCGGCAACGACCACCCGTCCAGCACGATGTGGTGGTTGGTCAGTACGAACCGGTGGTGGCGCTCGTCGATCCGGATCAGGACCGCACGGAACGGCGGCTGCTCGTCGAGATCGCAGACAGCGCTGCGTTCGGCGGCACAGATGCGCTGGATCTGTTCTTCGGTCAGCGGCCCGTCGGTGTCGAAATCGATGAAGCGCCAGGCAATGACCGGCTCGGTCAGGATGATCTGCACCGGCTCGTCGAACTGCCGGCAGAACTGGGCGGCCAAATGCGGGTGGCGGCCCAGAACTGTCCGTACAGCGGCGCGCAGCCGCTGCGGATCGAGTGCGCCGGTGAGGGTGAAATCGAGTTGTACCGAATAGGTTTCGGCTATCTCGGTGCCATCGTGCGCGGTGTCGGTGTGGAACAACAACCCCTGCTGCAGCGGGGTCAGCGGCAGCACGTCGGCGATGCGATAGCGCTGCGCCAGTTCATCGAGCTGTTGTTGGGTCAACTTCGCCGGCGCGATATCGGACGGGCTCAGGCCGCCACCACCACGACGTACGTGGGCGCAGATCCCGGTCAGCGCCTCGAACCACAACCGGCTCAACCTGCCCAGTTGTCTGGTGGTGAATACCGAGGTGGCCCAGGTCCAGTCCGCCTGTAGCTGCGGCCCGGCCTCCGAATCGACCGTACCGGCGTTGAGTTCCACGGTATGCAGCAATGGCAGGGGTGCGGCCGCCCCGCCCGGCGACATGCCGTGCGGCCCGATCCGCCACAGCTGCTCGATGCCCTCGATCTGCGGGAAGCCCAGGCGCCCAAGGTAGTTGAATCCGATCGTCGGATCGGCGCCGGCCAGTTCGGCTTCGGGATTCAGGTACCGCAACAGGCCGTAGGTGAGGCCCTCGGGTAACCCGCGCAGCTGTTCCTTGAGCGCCTTGATCAACACCCCCAGCGCCGGATCGCCGGCGAGCACCTTGTCCCAGGGCAGCGCATCGACGGTCAGCGCCACCGGATACTTACTGGTGAACCACCCCACCGTACGAGACAGGTCCAGGTCGGTACGTTCCTCGAGACCGGCCAGCTCCTCGTACCGCCCGTGGCCCTCGACGTCGATACCGATGGATTCCCCTGGCGTAGCCAGGAATTCAGCTACCGCCAATGCAAAGCCGATCAGCAGGATGTCTTGCACGCCGGCGTGAAACGCTGCCGGGGCCTCGCCGAGCAGGACACGGGTGTGTTCGGCGTCCAAGGTGGCCGACAGTCGTCCCGCCGTGGCGTAGGTGTCCACATCGGGCTGCACCGCGGGCAGGGTCGCGGGTATCGCCGTCACCTGCCGCCAGGCCGGCAGCTGCCCGAGCACGTCCGGGCGCTGGGCGTGGTCGGTCAGCAATGCGGCCCAGCGTTGGAATGAGGTGCCGGTGGACGGCAGCGCCACCGGCATGCCGGCCGAGTGCTGGCCCCAGGCAATATTGATATCTTCCAACAGGATTCGCCACGAGACGCCGTCGACGGCCAGGTGATGAACGATCAACGCCAACTGGTTCTCGGCGGTGGCCCACAGGGCTCGCACCATCACCCCGGCGGCCGGATCCAACGCCGAACGCGCCGACGTCACGGCCCCTTCGGTCAGCTGATCCAGTATCTGAAGGCAGTCTCGGGCGTCGATCGACTCCCGGGGTACCTGCAGCTGCCACTGCCCCGCGTCATCACGAGCGGCACGCAGCCGCAGCATGGCGTGGTGATCGATCAAGGCCTGCAACAACACCGGCACGTCGGCCGCGGTGGCCCCCGACGGCGCCTGGATCACCAGGGTCTGGTTGAACTGCTCGATCGGCCCCCGCACATCGCCGAACCAGCGCATGATCGGGGTCGGCACCACCGGGCCGATCCCCTCATCGATCACGCCGGGGTCATCGATCGACTCGACCACCGACGCGAGTCGGCCGACGGTCTGTTCGACGAAGACATCCCGTGGCCGACAGGTCAATCCGGCGGCGCGGGCCCGCGCCGCCACTTGCATGGCCAGGATGCTGTCGCCGCCGAGTTCGAAGAACGATTCGTCGATACCCACTCGGTCCAGGCCGAGCACATCGGCATAGATACCGACAAGGGTCTCTTCGACCGGACTCTCTGGTGCCCGGTACTGCCCCGCGGTGTATTCCGGTGCGGGCAGGGCACGCACATCGAGCTTGCCGCTGGTAGTCAATGGCAATTCGGGGAGCAGCACCACCGCGGCCGGGACCAGATAGCCGGGCAGCCGCTCGGCCAGATCCGCCCGGACCTCGGCCGGGTCGACCGCACCGGTGACGTAGCCGACCAGGCGTTTGTCGCCGGGACGGTCCTCGCGAGCGATCACCGCGGCCCGCGTCACTCCGCCGATCGCAGCCAAAGCCGTTTGCACTTCGCCCAATTCGATCCGGTAGCCACGAATCTTGATCTGCTCGTCGGCACGCCCGACATAGCGCAGCTGCCCATCGGGGCCCCAGTGGACCAGGTCGCCGGTGCGGTACATCCGGGTTCCGGGCGGGCCGTAGGGGCAGGCCACGAAACGTGTTGCGGTCAAGGATGTTCGGTGCAGGTATCCGACGCCGACCCCGTCGCCGGCGACGTACAGTTCGCCGACCACCCCGGGCGCCACCGGCTGTAGCCATGCGTCCAGCACGAACAGCGCCGCACCGGCGGCGGGCACACCGATCGGGGCCGCGCCGGAGCCGGCCTCCAGCGGCGTACTGATCGCCACATAGATGGTGGCCTCGGTCGGACCGTAGGCGTTGACCATCACCCGTGCGGGCGCCCACTGATCAACCACCTCGGCCGGACAGGCCTCACCGCCCATCACCAGGGCCGCAGATTCCAGCCCTTCGGAGTTCAAAATGCCGATGGCAGAGGGTGTTTGGGTGATCACGTTGACCCGTTCACGGACCAGGAGATCGTGGAACTCGGTCGGTTCGGCGACCACCGATTCGGGTACCACCACCAGGCGGCCGCCGCGCAGCAATGCCGAGAACATCTCCCACACCGAGAAGTCGAAGGCGTACGAATGCCAGTGTGACCATGCCTGTTCGCTGGGCAGCCCGGCGTCCTGCGATCCGATCAGCTGGGTCAGGTTCCGGTGCGAGATGGCCACGCCCTTGGGGGTACCGGTGGTGCCCGAGGTGTAGATGACGTAGGCGATGTCGTCGGGACACGGAGCCACCAGGGAGATATTCGGTTGTCCGGCAACCGAAATGTCCGCGACATCGATGATCTGCCCATCGAAACCGCCGAGTCGATCGGTCCCCGCCGCGGTGGTGACCACTGCGGACGGCGCAGCATCGGTGAGCACGAACTCGATCCGGCCGGCCGGTACTGCCGGATCGATCGGCAGGTAGGCCGCGCCCGTCTTGAGCACCGCCAGGATCGTCACGATGGCCTCGGTGCAGCGCGGTAGGAGCATCGCCACGCGATGACCCGGTCCGATGCCACGGGTCACCAACAGCCCGGCGAATCGGTCAGACGCCGCGTCCAGTTCCCGATAGGTCATCGACGGGCCGGCACCGCTGACCGCGACGGCGTCGGGTCTGTCGCGGGCCTGTTGGGCGAACATATCCGGAATCGATTCGGGTTCCGAAATATGTTCTGCATCAGTCAATACCGCCCAGTTGCCCAGTTCAGCCAACCGACGACGGTCGGACTCACCGACCAGATCCAGCGCGGACAGCAGGCGACCCGGATCGGCGGTGACCGCCTCCAGCACCCGGTGCAGTTGCTCGGCCACCTCGACGACATCGGGACGACGGGCGCCGAAGGTGCTGACAAACAACTCGTCACCGGTGCCGGAGAACGCGATACCGGAACCACGACCGAGACCGGAGGTCATCTGCGCCGATGCTGTCGCGGCCCCGAGCGGCACGGTGAATCCCGAGGGCAGGAAGTCGACCACCACCCGATCCGGGGCCCGGCCGTGGGTTTTGCGTTCCAGCGCTTGCACCGGAAAACGCTGATGGTGCACGGCTTCTCGGGTCCGGGTGTGCACATGCGCGCAGAAATCGGCCAGGGTCGAGGAGGGCGAGACCTGCAGCACCAGTGGCACCACGCCGGCGATCATCCCGGGGAGGGCTTTCAATACCGGCATGACCCGGCGGGTGACGGGTAGGTCGAGGACGACCTGGCGCCCGTCGGAGGCCCAGCCGCGAACGATCAGCGCACACGCCGCGATCAGCACCGTCGAGCGGCGTACGTCCCACTCCTGGCACAGTTGCTCGACCCGCGCCATGAGCGCCGGATCGAGTTGGATCGGCTCCGACGAATTGCCATCGGTCCCGGCGTCGTCGGGGTGATGCCGCTCTGTCTCGGCCGGCAGGTTCGCGGTCCAATAGTCCCGGTCTTCGGCATAGGAGTCGGAGAGCTCGTAGGACGACTCACAGTCGAGCAAATCCTGCAGCGACCCGAAGTAGGTCGGTGAGATCTGCTGTCCGGCAACCGCTTCCGAGTAGACTGCGGCAATCCGCTGGCAGACCAGGGCCAGCCCGATGCCGTCGGCCACGATGTGGTGGCAGCACACGAACAAATACGACCGGTCGTCGCGGCCGCGGAACAACGTGAAGCGCAACAGCGCGCCATCCAGTGCCATCGGGGTGGACTGGATCGCCGCCGCCATCTCGCGAGCCTCGGCGAGCGGCCGTTCGGATCGGCTCAGATCGACGACATCGAGATCTACCTCGGTGGCATCGCGCAGCCGCTGGTAGACCTGTCCCTGCGATTCGACGAATGCCGCCCGGACCGGTTCGGCTTCGGCGACGGCATGGCGGATCGCCCACTGGAAGGTTTCGAAATCAACCGGTCCGTCAATTGTCACGAAGACACTGAGCTGCCACTCCGCCGCAGCATCTCCCGTTTCCTGCGCGAGCCAGATATCCAACTGACCGCGCGTGACCGGCAGCAGTGTCGAATCGCCGAGTTCCATCCGCACCCTCGAATTGCCCTACCGTCGAACGCCGAAAGCTCAGCCCTGCGGCCCCTCGGCGGCGCTCAACCGGTCGCGCAGACTCTTCGGCCGGATATCGGGCCACTCCCGCTCGACGTAGTCCAGGCATGCGGCGCGGTCGGCCTCGCCGAAAACCACTCGCCAGCCGTCCGGGACGTCGGCAAAGGTCGGCCACAGGCTGTGCTGCTCTTCGTCGTTGATCAGCACCACGAAGTTGCCGTTGTCGTCATCGAACGGGTTGGTGCTCATGATCTCTCCAAAATAATTGACGCTCAAGCTAATTGAGAGTTTGCCAATCTCGGTCCACTCGCTCGCGCATCGTACCCGTCCGATCTGTGTCCTATGCGGCCGCTGGTCGGTCGGGTACGGCTCGCCGCCGCCACCAGATCTGGGCAAATACGCCGAGATATGAGCAACTTTCGCCAGCCCCTTTGCCCAACATGGCAGCAATTGACGACTATGCAGAATACCCGCATATTCGAAGAGTAAGCTCATTAGCTGTCGTGGTAATAATTGGCAGCCGTTCCCCGTACGACAGCGCCCGGGTACCGAGGCCGTCCGCAGCGAAGTCGGAACTAAACCATGGCGCGTCGGCCGGCCAGGGCCCGGCCCAGCGTCAGCTCGTCGGCAAATTCCAGATCGCCACCCATCGGCAGACCCGAGGCGATACGCGTGACGGTCAGCCCCGGGATGTCGCGCAGCATCCGCACCAGATAGGTGGCGGTGGCTTCGCCTTCGGTGTTGGGATCGGTCGCGATGATCACCTCGGTGATGTCCACTCCGTCGACGCGCTCGCCAATCCTGTTGAGCAGCTCACGAATTCGCAACTGCTCGGGCCCGATCCCTGACAACGGATCCAGAGCCCCACCCAGTACGTGGTAGCGCCCACGAAATTCGCGGGTGCGCTCGACGGCCTGGACATCCTTGGGTTCCTCGACGACGCAGACCAGGGTGCCGTCACGGCGCGGATCGCCGCAGATCCGACAGCGCTCATCATCGGAGACATTGCCGCACACCGAACAGAACGTGACCCCGTCACGCACCCGATTCAGCACCGCGGTCAACCGATCGATATCCGGCGGCTCGACCGACAACAGATGAAAAGCTATGCGCTGCGCGCTTTTCGGACCAATACCCGGCAGCTTGCCGAGCTCGTCGATCAGATCCTGGACGGGCCCCTCGAACATGAGCGGTGCGGATCAGAACCCGGGCAGGTCGAAGCCCTGCATACCGCCGGCCAGCGGCCCCAGCTTCTGCTGAGCCATCACACCGATCTGTTCGGACGCATCGGTGATGGCGCCGACGATCAGGTCCTGCAAGGTCTCCACATCGGCGGGGTCGACCACCTTGGGGTCGATCTGCACGCCGGTCACCTCGCCGCTACCGCGCATGGTGACCTTCACCAGTCCACCACCGCCCTGGCCGGTCACCTCGGACGCCGCCATCGCGGCCTGCGCCTGCATCAACTGCTGTTGCATCTGCTGCGCTTGTGCGAGCAGCGCGGACATATCTGGCTGGCCACCGGGCTGCATGACGGTCCCCTTGTAAATGAAGAAGTGGTTCGGTGTCGATGAATCGGCACAAGCCTAGTCGGCCCGCCCGCACAGGCAGGCCGACTCGGCTGCGTGTCAGCCTTCGACAGTCTTTTTCAGGTTGGCCAGCACCTCGTCCTGGATCTTGCGCAGCCCCAGCGGCGCAAAGGTCTTCTCGAAGAAGCCTCCGATACCACTGGCACCCTGCCAGGCGGTCTTGACCGTGACCGTCGAACCCGTACCGGCCGGAGCGACCGTCCAGGTGGTGACCATCGAAGAGTTGGCATCCTTCTCGATGATGCTGTGCCCGGCCACGTCGACGTCGGCCTTGACCTCGCGACTGCGCTTCTTGGTGGCCTGCAGCTTCCAGGTCACCACGGTGCCGGCACCCTGTCCGCCCTCCAGAACCTGGTAGCCGCTGTAGTTGGCGGAGAGGATCTTCGGACGCACGCTCTGGTAGTCGGCGACGGCCGCCAACACCTTTTCCGGATCGGCGTTGATCAAAACGGTGCTGGACGCACTGACCTGTCCCATCAGGTAACTCCTGTTCGCATGGCATTGCTGTGGCAAGAAGCGGGCGGAAGCCCGAGTCGGCGCGGTCGCCAGAACCGCGGTCTGCACCTAGCGTATAGGTGTGGCAGCCGTCACGAGCGACCCACAGGCCACCCATGCCAGGGCGGTCCGGCGGCTGCTGGACAGCTACCGGGCAATTGCCCCCGGTTCTCCTGTGCGCCTGGCCAAGCCCACGTCGAACCTGTTCCGTGCCCGCACCCGCATTGACACCCCGGGGCTGGATGTCTCCGGGTTGACCGGTGTACTGGCGGTCGACCCGCACGATCGCACCGCCGACGTGCAGGGCATGTGCACCTACGCAGACCTGCTCGACGCGACGCTGCCTTTTGGTCTCGCCCCGCCGGTTGTGCCCCAACTCAAGACCATCACCCTCGGCGGAGCGGTCACCGGGCTGGGCATCGAGTCGACCTCGTTCCGCAATGGACTGCCGCATGAGTCGGTCCGTGAGATGGATATCCTCACCGGCGCCGGCGAGCTGGTCACCGCACGTCGCGATCTGTGCCCGGATCTCTTTCACGCCTTCCCGAACTCCTACGGCACGCTGGGCTATTCGGTGCGACTACAGATCGAGCTCGAACCGGTGCTGCCGTTCGTGGAGTTGCAGCATGTCCGCTTCCACCGGCTCGCCGATCTGGTGGCGGCCATAGACCGGATCATCGACACCGGTGGCCGTGAGGGCCAACCCGTGGACTACCTCGACGGTGTGGTCTTCGGCGCCGACGAGGGCTACCTGTGTCTGGGACGCAAGACCGCGACGCCGGGGCCGGTCAGCGACTACACCGGACAGCGCATCTTCTATCGGTCGCTGCAACACGACGACGGCGACAAACACGACCGGCTGAGGGCGTATGACTATTTCTGGCGTTGGGACACCGACTGGTTCTGGTGTTCACGGGCCTTCGGGGCACAGCACCCGTTGATCCGACGGTTGTGGCCCCGCGCCTACCGGCGCAGCAGTTTCTATTGGAAGTTGATCGGCCTGGATCAGCGTTTCGACATCGCCGACCGGATCGAACGACGCAGCCTGCGCGCGCCCGAACGGCCACTGCGCGAACGCGTGGTGCAGGACGTCGAAATTCCTCTGGAACATCTCGAGGCGTTCGTCGATTGGTTCCTACAGGAGGTGCCGATCGAGCCACTCTGGTTGTGCCCATTGCGATTACGCGGCGACACCAGCTGGCCGCTGTATCCCCTGCAGCCGCATCGCACCTACGTCAACGTCGGCTTCTGGTCGTCGGTGCCGGCCGGTTCGGTGCCCGGACAGGTCAATCGCCGCATCGAGGACAAGGTCGGCGAGCTGGGTGGGCACAAATCCCTGTATTCGGAATCGTTCTACCCGGCAGAAGAATTCGACGCGCTCTACGGGGGTAAGCACTATCGCGCGGTCAAAAAGGTTTACGACCCCGATTCGCGGTTACTGGATCTATACGAAAAGGCGGTGCACAAACGATGACAACTTTCGACGAGCGTGGTGCCACAACGTCGGGCAAGCTGACCTTGGCCGAGGTGCTGGAAGCCTTCGCCACCGGACCACTGCCGCTGAAATTCCATGCCTACGACGGCAGTTCGGCCGGACCCGCCGATGCCACCCTGGGTCTGGACCTGCTGACCCCGCGCGGCACCACCTACCTGGCCACCGCGCCCGGGGATCTCGGATTGGCCCGCGCCTACGTGGCGGGCGACCTGGAAGCGCTCGGAGTGCATCCTGGCGATCCCTACGAGTTGCTCAAGGCGCTGGCCGACAAGTTGGCGTTCAAACGCCCACCGGCGCGGGTGCTGGCCAATATCGTGCGGTCCATCGGTTTCGAGCATCTGCTACCCATCGCACCGCCGCCGCAGGAGGCGCTGCCGCGGTGGCGACGCTTCGCAGAAGGCTCGCGGCACAGCAGGACCCGCGACGCCGAGGCCATCCATCATCATTACGACGTCTCGAACACGTTCTACGAGTGGGTGCTCGGCCCGTCGATGACCTACACCTGCGCGTGCTATCCGCACCCCGACGCCACCCTGGAAGAGGCACAGGAGAACAAATACCGGTTGGTGTTCGACAAACTGCGCCTGCAGCCCGGTGACCGACTGCTCGACGTCGGCTGCGGTTGGGGCGGCATGGTCAGATACGCCGCCCGCCATGGCGTGCGTGCCATCGGGGTGACGCTGTCGAAGGAACAAGCCGGCTGGGCGCAACGGGCCATCGCCGACGAAGGCCTGTCCGGGTTGGCCGAGGTGCGCCACGGCGACTACCGCGACGTGCACGAAGGCGGCTTCGACGCGGTGTCCTCGATCGGGCTGACCGAGCATATCGGGGTGGGCAACTATCCGGCATACTTCGGATTCCTGCGCGACCGGCTGCGCGAGGGCGGGTTGCTGCTCAATCACTGCATCACCCGCCCGGGCAATCACTCGGCGGCCAGCGTCACCGGGTTCATCGACCGCTACGTGTTTCCCGATGGGGAGCTCACCGGCTCCGGGCGCATCATCACCGAAGCTCAGGACGCCGGGCTGGAGGTGCTGCACGAGGAGAACCTGCGCCAACACTATGCGTTGACACTGCGCGACTGGTGCGCCAACCTGATGCACCATTGGGACGAGGCCGTCGACGAGGTCGGGCTGGCCACCGCCAAGGTGTGGGGCATGTACATGGCCGGGTCACGCCTGGGCTTCGAGTCCAATGTCGTTCAGCTGCACCAGGTTCTGGCGGTCAAACTGAACGCCCAAGGACATGACGGCGGTCTGCCGCTGCGGCCGTGGTGGTCGGCTTGAGCGCGGCTATTCGCCGATCGGCCGGGCGCCCAGTTCCGACTTGAGCAGTTCCAGGGCCGCCTCTTCGGGATCGCGCCGCGGGATGTTCTGCCCGGCGTCCCGCGCCGCGTCGGCCAGCATGTCCTCTTCTTCGGCGCGCTCTGCGGCGACCCGCTGTTCCTCGGCGGCCTGCTGCTCGGCGGCACTGACCGACCGCTGCGGCGCCGGCGCGGCGCCCGCGGGAGCGGCGCCGGCATCACAGCGCACTCGCCAGTTGACCCCGAGGGCGTCCTTGAGCGCTTCGCGGATGATGTCGGCGTTGTGCTGTTCGCTCAGGCGCTTGGCCAGCGGCACGGACGGGTGCGCGAGCAGCAAGGTGTCGCCGTCGACCGAGCGGACGGTGGCTTCCATCAGCATCGCCTCGAGCGAACGGCTACGGGCCCTGACCTTTTCGCGCACCGAGCTCCACATGGCTCGGACCGCCGCGGCGTCCGGTTGGCCGCCCACCGCAGCGGGCGCAGGTGCAGGCGCGGCCGGCTCCACGGCAACCGCAGGTGCCGGTCGCGGGGTCGGCGCCGGAGGGGGCGCGGGTTGAGGTTCCGGTCGCTGTACGGGTGGCGGTTCAGGCGTTGCGGACCGCACTGGCGCCGGGGGAACCGGCGCGGGTACGGCGGGTGCAGGCGGTTCGGTGACCGGTGCCGGAGCGGGTGCCGACGGCGCCGTGGCCGGCATCGGAGCCGGCTCGACGGTCGGCGGCGGGGTCGCCGGAGACTGTTGCGGTGCTTGACTTTTACGGGTGAATTGCTTGCCACCCAGTGCCGATTCACCCGACTCGGATGCCGGGATGGACACGTTCATCCGGGTCTCGATGCGCTCGATGCGTTGCAGCAGAGCAGCTTCGGTGTCGCTGGCCGACGGCAGCAACAGCCGGGCGCACACCACTTCGAGCAGCAGTCGCGGCGCGGTGGCACCACGCATCTCCCCCAGCCCGGCGTGCACCACCTCGGCATAGCGGGTCAGGGTCGCGATGCCGATCTGTGCGGCCTGCTCGCGCATGCGGTCCATGACGTCGTCGGGCGCATCGACCACACCACGTGTGGCGGCGTCCGGAACCACTTGCAGCACAATGAGATCGCGGAACCGTTCCAGCAGGTCGGTGGCGAACCGGCGCGGGTCGTGCCCGGCGTCCATCACCGACTCGACCGTCCCGAACAGCGCCGCGCCATCGCTGGCGGCCAAGGCATCGATCGCCGCATCGATCAGCGCCAGGTCGGTCGCTCCCAGCAGCGACAGGGCCCGCTGGTAGACCACATGGTCGCCTTCGGCGCCGGCCAGCAGCTGGTCGAGCACCGATAACGTGTCACGCGGCGAGCCACCGCCGGCGCGAATCACCAATGGGTACACCGCATCGTCGACGCCGACGTTCTCCTGGGCGCAGATCTTCTCCAGCAGGCCACGCATGGTCTTGGGGGCCAGCAGCCGGAACGGGTAGTGGTGGGTGCGCGACCGGATGGTCGGCAGCACCTTCTCCGGTTCGGTGGTGGCGAACACGAAGATCAGGTGCTCCGGCGGCTCCTCGACGATCTTGAGCAGCGCGTTGAAACCGGCGTTGGTGACCATGTGCGCTTCGTCGATGATGAAGATGCGGTAGCGGGACTGGGCCGGGGCGTAGAACGCCCGGTCGCGCAGTTCGCGGGTGTCGTCGACACCACCATGGCTGGCCGCGTCGAGTTCGACGACATCGATGTTGCCCGGCCCGTTCGGCGCCAGCGCGACACAGGAGTGGCACTCCCCGCACGGGGTGGCGGTCGGGCCCTGCTCGCAGTTCAGTGACCGGGCCAGGATACGTGCCGAGGATGTCTTGCCGCAGCCACGCGGACCGGAGAACAGGTAGGCATGGTTGATCCGGCCCGATTCCAGGGCCGTCGACAACGGCCCGGTGACATGCTCCTGCCCGACTACCTCAGCGAAACTTGCCGGTCGGTACTTGCGGTAAAGAGCCACGGGTGAAGGCTACCGAGCGAGTCCGACGTTCTGCACACCACGGCTCTGCACGCGGCCGTCATAGGCCGCCGAGAAGGCAACTTTTGAGCATAAATCGGCGAAACTTCAGCAAAAGTTGCCGTTTCAGCGATCGATCAACGCAGAAGTTCCTCGGCCGCGGCCAGCAGCGCGCACGTCGCCAGTCCATCGATGGCCACCCGCAGGTCGGGCAGCGTCGGGAAGGTCGGAGCGATCCGGATGTTCTTGTCCTCCGGGTCTTTTCGGTATGGGAACGACGCCCCCGCCTCGGTCACCGCGATACCGGCATCCTTGGCCAGCGCCACCGTCCGCCGTGCCGTGCCCGGCCAGACATCCAGACTGATGAAGTAGCCACCCTTGGGATCGGTCCAGGACGCGATCTTCGAGTCCCCCAGCCGCTCTTCGAGGATCTCGAGCACCGCGGCGAACTTGGGTGCGATCAACTGCTGGTGGCGCAGCATGTGCGTGCGAACGCCGGCGGCATCGCCGAAGAACCGAGAGTGCCGCAGCTGATTGATCTTGTCCGGCCCGATCGTCTTCTTGCCGGCGTGCTTCAGGTACCAGTCGATGTTGTCCTGCGACCCACCGAAGAAGCTCACCCCGGCACCGGCGAAGGTGATCTTGGAAGTCGAGGCGAACACGTACGGCCGGTTCGGGTTGCCGGCGGCGGCCGCCATCCCGATGATGTCGTGGTTGTCCGGGAAGTCCTCGGTCAGCGTGTGGATGGCATACGCGTTAT
>Ga0153956_1000539_pt1 | contig 41152 bp, 30 predicted proteins | sample TSFL040MetaG_FD_104704 | JGI IMG/M metagenome (GOLD analysis project Ga0153956, IMG submission 104704) | Attine ant fungus gardens microbial communities from Florida, USA - TSFL040 MetaG | ecosystem: Host-associated > Fungi > Mycelium > Unclassified | place: USA: Florida, Wekiwa Springs... | reverse complement strand
ATAGCAACCATCCCCAACCTCTTCCGCCCATGCGCATCCATGGGGGCGCGCCGCACGCAGGCCCCCTCCATATTTCCTTTATCCAGGGAATGCCGAATGGGTTTAGGGCCTGGCGCAAAAAAATTTTCTCGCCCCTGAATTTAGAGGTTAGAAAGACGGTCCGGCGAAAAAACGCGCCAACAAAGGCGCGCAAAAAACGTACAGCGCCATCATGCGAACACGCTCGGCGCCGACAATGGGTCGCGACCTTCTTACGGATCGCCCCGATCTCAGGCTCTGGTAGATCGGGCCTGAAACTGCTCGACCGCATCGAGTATCGAGCGCGCGGCGATGACGACGAAGGTTCCCGCTCCCATCGCCAGGGGATATTTCCAATCCGTATGGGCCGTGATTTGCGGGAGCACCGAAATCGCAAGCGCCGGCAGCACGAATACGTCGATGGCGCGAATCAAGGCGATGCTTGCACTCAGGGCGAACAACACCGACAGCGGCCCGCTGCCGAACAGGACGATGCCCGCCCAACCGAGTCCCGCCGTCGCCATGCAGATCATCGGAAGCCATGCGTTACGTCGCGCCCACGGAAAGCGCGGTCAGCGTGGGACTAACGACGACCATCAGCGGCGCCATGCCCCAGGCTCCGCCTGGCCGCATGAACATGCCGTACGCAAGCGCCGCCAGTTCGGTGTCCCGTCCTGAATAAGCTTGTCCCGAATTCATCCGCAGTGGCGATCATTTTCGCCTCACCTGCCGGGGGAAGGCTTGCCCGAAGCTTTGGATTCGACAGCCAGTTGATGAAAGAAAAACTCAATCAGCATGTCCGTCAGCTTGCCGGCGAGGCTGTCGCTCAAGGGATAGAGTTCCTCGGGCGAATCGCTCGCGCCACCCGCCTCCGCCGCGCTCATTGAAATCTGCGGACCGGCGACGACGATAAACAGCGCGGCGCCCGTCATCGCATATCGAAGCAGGTTGACGCTGCTGAATATCCGGCGCAGCTCCGGATCGTCGAATTTCGTGTTCTTGTAAACCCGCGGCTGATAGTGATGATCGATCCAGCGCGTGCGCGGCGATGGATGAGAGCCTTCCTTGAGCAACAGCTCGCCGTACTCGGGAATGTCGCGCAGTGTATTGATGAATGAGCTGAGACTGGCCCTGAGCCGCTCGCGGTCGTTGCCGGCCTCGGGCTCCTTCGCGAAATAACGCTCCTGCAGCGCATCGAATTTGGCCACCAGGCGGCTGACCGCCTCTTCCCACAGCAACTCCTTGTTGCCGAAGTGGTAGACGATCAAGGGTTGCTTGCTTCCCGAGAGCGACGCGATTTCGCTCAGGGAGCCGCCCTCGAAACCTTTCTTTGCAAAAACCCCGATGGCCGCATCGAGAATGGCGTCTTTGATCTGCTTGGCCCGCGACTCGCGGCTGACTTCCCGGCTCTCTACCACTGGCTTCACGCTCCTCAATAACGACGCGCATTCTAGCGCCTCAACCAGTTGACTGAACGCTTGGTCAACTTTATTTGACTGAACATTCAGTCAATAATACGATTGACCCGATGTGATCACCACCCCCTTGCAGGAACGCTGCGCGGTGGCGTTGATCACACCCCCCCCCCCCCAACCCTCATCCCAAAAGAAGAGACATGGCTCGATTGCAAGGTAAGGTCGCCCTCGTCACCGGCGGCGCACGCGGCATGGGCGCGGCCACGGCACGACTGTTCGTCGCTGAAGGCGCGAAAGTTCTGATCACCGACGTGCTCGATCAAGACGGCGAAAAACTGGCTCAGGAGCTGGGCGCCGCCGCTTTGTTCATGCACCACGACGTCAGCGACGAGGACAGCTGGAAGGCGGTGGTTGCCAAGGCCGAGAGCGCGTTCGGCGGCATCGACATCCTGGTGAACAACGCCGGCATTCTGCTGTTCAAGACGATTGCGCAAACCAGCAAGGCCGAATATGAGCGCGTGCTCGGCGTGAATCTGGTCGGTACTTTTCTCGGGGTCAAAGTCGTGGGCGAACACATGGCCGCGCGCGGCCGCGGTTCGATCGTCAACATCTCCTCGGTCGACGGCATGAAAGCCGCGAATTCGCTGGGCGCCTACAGCTCCAGCAAATGGGGCGTGCGCGGCCTGACCCGGGTTGCGGCCATGGAATACGGACATCGCGGCGTGCGCGTGAACTCTGTGCATCCGGGCGGCATCAATACCGTGATGTCGAACCCGACCGCGGCGGCGCGCGCGGACATCGACAAACAATATTCGAACATTCCGATGCAACGCATCGCGGAGCCGGAAGAAGTGGCCAGGGTTTCGCTGTTCCTCGCCAGCGACGATGCGTCTTATGTCTGCGGCGCGGAAGTCGCGGTGGACGGCGGCATGCTCACCGGACATTACTACGTCGGCATGCCGGGCGCTCCGGGCGTTTAAGAACATTTAAAAACGCGTTTGGCACACCGACGTGCGCCAAACGCATTGTTGAGATGACTTTTCCATAAAACGCAAACTCGAGCCGACCTGTCAGTCTTCCAGCGAAAATTTCGCTCAAGGTCGGGTGAATCCGCTCACCCTCCCCGGCTCGGAAGCACTCACTGCAATCCGTGGGCCGGCAACCACAACAAACCATGCGGCCCTTGTCATGGAAAATCAGACATCGCAAATCAAAGCCGGTAATGCCACGGCTTGCCCGGCGCGGCTCCGGATCGTCGAATGGCTCGGCTTGCATCGAGATACAAACGCAGCAGCGGGCGCATTCGGGTTTTCAGGTATCAAAGACAAGAATATTTTTTGATTTTTCCAATAGATTTCTCTTCCCGCGCCAGCGATGGCGTTTTTTCGTTAGCCAAAAGTGCGAACCCATCGTTATCGAAAATACGGTGAGCACTTTCAAACAGCAGGTACTACTCATGAGCAGATTGAACGGCAAAGTCGCGCTGGTAACCGGAGCCGGACAGGGCGTAGGGCAAGGCATCGCCTTCGCGCTGGCGGCCGATGGCGCAACCGTCGCGGTCACCGGGCGCACCTATGCGAAAGTGGAAGCCACCGTTGCGGAAATTACACGCAGAGGTGGAAAAGCCTTTGGATTTGAATTGAATGTCAAGGACGCGGAAGGCATCAAGCGCTGTGTGGAAGACGTGGTGAAGCAGCTGGGCGGCATCAATATCCTGGTGAACAATGCTCAAGAAGTGCCGCTGGGAGAGTTGAACGCCTTGACGGACGAGGCCTTCACCGCCGGTTTCGATTCGGGTCCGCTGGCCAGCTTCCGGTTGATGAAGCAGTGCTATCCCTACCTGAAAGGCGACGGCTCCATCGTGAACCTCGCGAGCACGGCGGCGAAGCGCTGGGATATGACCAGCTACGGCGCCTATGCCGCGGTCAAGGAAGCCATCCGCTCGCTGACGCGCGCCGCCGCCAGTGAATGGGGCAAGGACGGAATCCGCACCAACGTCATTCTGCCGCACGCGAAATCGCCGGGCCTGAAAGGCTGGATCGAAGCATTCCCGGAAGAAGCGGCCGCCTTCGTCGCCACGATTCCGATGCGTCGCATCGGCGAATGCGAGGAGGATATTGGTCGCTTCGTGGCAACCTTGTGCTCCGACGATTGCCGCTACGTCAACGGACAATCGATCGCGCTGGACGGCGGCCAGGCGTACCTCGGCTAAACATCCCATCGGAAGCGTGAGCCGTTTCAACGGCTCACGTTCCCGATGAAAAACATCCGCAGACTTTCCAACCCGACAGAATCGACGCCCTTTACGCGGCCTTCGCGGCCAGTTCCTGCGTAAACCTGTCTGATTTCCGGATATCCCAGCCAACCTCTCCCTTTGCCGGCATCGCGCTATTGGCGCCGCCAATATTTTCCATCGCGGGCGCAGATCGTCTACGCCACCGTTGATCGGCCGACACAGCCATCCCGGTCCGACACAGGCGCCCGCCTTGCCTCAGCCACTGACGAGAGGCGTCGCGCCCACGAGTTCGCCCGCGATCTGACGATAACGCCGATGATAAGCGGCGATGGGGAATTCAGCGGCCGCCCGCTGCGCCAGCCGGGCCGCGTATTGCCGCCGCTCCTCCGCCTCGCAGCGCAAGACACGCCCGATCCCCTCGGCGAGTTGCGCCGCATCTCCGCTGCCGACCAGAATGCCAATGTCGCCGACGCATTCGGGAACACCGCCGACGCGGGTGGCCACAATCGGCACTTCGGCCAGCGTCGCTTCGAGCAACGATAAGCCGAACCCCTCCGCCAACGAAGGCAGCACAAACACATCGAAAGCCTTCAGGTAGCGCGCGGCATTGGGTATGGCGCCCGTGATGAAAACCCGGCCTTGCAACCGCAATTGTTGAATCAATCGTTGCAGCTGCTCCTCCTTTTCTCCGCCGCCGATGATCAACAGATACGCCTGCGGAAACTCCGCCATCAGCTGGGCGAAGGCCTGCACCAGAAATTGATGTCCCTTGATGGTGGCGGTGCGGCCAATGGTGCCGATGATCATGGCGTCCTGGGATAACCCCAGCAGGCGCCGGGCCTCCTCGCGCGGCAGCAGGCTCGCCTGAAAGACCGCGTTGTCGATGGCGTTGTGTACCACCACAACCCGGTTGTCGGGCACCCCGTGCGCAATCAGGTCGGCGCGCACCGCCTGGGAAACCGCGACCAGGCGCCAGCGCCGGGTCAGATACAACCTTGCCAGCCACTGTCGCCGGCGCCGATCGAATTGCTTGAAGGCGTGGAATACGGAAATGAAACGGCAGCGTGTCAGGAAGGGACTGATGGCCGCAATCAACAACCAGGATTTGAAGCGGTGAGTGATGATCAGATCGAATTGCTGGGCGCGAATATAGTGGGCCAGTTTCCACAGCGTGCGTACATTCCGCAAGCGCAATGCCTTCTTGGAAAACCGAAAAGCCTGCACCTTGCATTGAACGCGCTCCTGCAAACCGTCGTCCGGCGCACTGGTCAACACGCCAAAGGTAAAGTCGTAAAAAGGACCGGGAAAAGCGCGGGCGATTTCCTCGCACAGATCGCAGCCTTGGACATAGTCATGCACCCGGTCGGTGATTTGCAGAATTTTAATCGGGCCTTTTGAAACATTCACAGCGCTTGCGTTCATATTTCCGTCCCCAGCGATATGCTTTGGTTTAATTTTTTGAATCACACTTTTCCAGAAAGCGAAATACCAGAAAATCAAAAACTGCATCGCGCAACCACGCTTGTTGCGTTGTGGCTGCCATGAAACGACTGCGGTAGGTGGTGCACGTTTTTTGTCGCCGTGCTTGTTGGAGATGTAATGCGGATGGCCGGGCGTTGAGGAATTCTTAAGGAACCTCTGAAAAACGACTGCGCTTGCAAATACGGCGTTAAAAACAGGCTCAAAATCCTCATTGATTCCGTATAAACTCCGGTTTTTCGCCCGTTTCTTCCTTGTCTTTGCTGCGCTCGCTACGTTTTTCAGAGGTTCCTTAAATGTTTTTCGCTAAAAAATATTTTTTCTAAAAAATTTTTTTAAAAACGTTTTCTGTAAAAACGTTTTCTGTTGAAAGAGTTGAGGCGAGATACGGCGCCTGGCTCCTTGTCTTGTCACTCTTCCCATCCTATCAAAAGGTGAAAATCGACGATGCCGCTGATTGCGGCTTGATAGTACATACCTTTTATTAAGCGAGAATGAATGTCCTGACAGCTCAACACGTGTGGCAAATAACGCTAGTCAGCGCGCGCTTTTCTTCCCACGGCGGATTCATGAATAACGACGAGTTCTGCCAGATGACATCGCGCGCACCGCAAATCACAACAGCGAGGCTGAGATCGCGCGCTGTTGCGTGGTAAGCGGTTCTATTTCCGCCCAACGGACCGTTTCGTCACAGGCCTTCCAATCGATGCCGTCGCGCGTGACGAAATAAGCGCTGCCAGTATCCAGCCCCGCGCCGCCGCAACCCTTGCCGATGCGAACGATGTTTTGTCCCGGCAGCGCCCCTCAGATCGTCGATGAGCTCGCCATTGAAACCCAACAGCTTCACGATTTCAGTTCAGCTTTGCGCCTATGTTTTTCAGAGATGCCCTGGGTATTCTTCCGCGAATTAAGCTCAATTTAATCTTTGCGAACTAGCATCGCGTCAATGCTCTATCGAAGCGTGATGAGATTGCGCATGTCGTTGCCGGTGTTTTTGCGTAAACCGTGGATATTAGGCCTGGCCTGCGTGCTGCTGCCCGGCTGTGTCGCCTATCATCCGAAGCCGCTGCCCGACGATCCGGATTTGATCTCCGCGCAACGCATGGCATCCGCGCGGGCGGAACTTGATGCGGGCCACGACACCCGGGCGGAGCCCTTCGACATGGTCGAAGCGGTTCAGTTCGCGCTTGCGCATAATCCGGACCTTCGGGCGCAGAGAGCGCAACAGGCCATTGCCGCGGCGCAGCTATCGGCAACCAGGCCTTATGCCGATCCCCAACTGACGGCCTCGGGCGACAGGCCCGCCAGCCACCAGCCCGATCTGGTCAATGGCTTCAATGTCGGCCTCGGCTATGACCTGCAAAGCCTGTTCAGCTACGCTCCCAATCGGGATGCCGCCAAGGCCAATGCCCGCCAGGCGAAATTCACGCTGCTCTGGCAGGAATGGCAGACAGCGCAGCAGGCGCGAATGCTTTACGCGCGTCATGACGCCGAACAGAAAAGCCTTGCTCTCTACCAAAGCGAAATCGACGCCTTGAAAACACAGAGCGATGCCGCTCAAGCCGCCTTGGCGCGAGGCGACATCGACGCGGTCGCCGCCGGCAACGATGGCGCGTCCCTGGCGGACATGCAAACCAGACTCGGTCAATTACAACAGCAGCACACCGCGACCGCGCACGAACTCAGCGCGCTGCTGGGCATTCGGCCCGACGCGCTGCCAACGCTGAAACCGCTGGCCGCGCCCGAAACTTTCGACGCTGAAGCGCTGAAGGATCGCGCCAACGACATTGCCCGCCAGCGTCCGGATCTGCTGGCTCTGCAAGCCGGATACGCCAGCGAGGAAGCCAGGTTGCGCAAGGAAATCCTGGCGCAGTTTCCCAGCATCGGCATCGGCGTCAGCCGGGCCCGCGATACCAGCGCCGTGGTCAGCAACGGTTTGAGCATCAGCCTCAACTTTCCGATTTTCACGGGCAACCGGCCCGCCATCGCGCAAGAGGAGGCCACGCGGGATCAGTTGCATGCGGAATATCGCGCGCGCCTCGCCAGCGCGCAAATCGACAGCGATCGCCTGCTCGCGCTGCAACAACAAATAGAAACCCGCCGCCGGGAAGTGATGGACCGGTTGCCGCGCCTGCGACAGGCCGCCGTCGGCGCAACTCGCGCCTTCGAGCGCGCGGATATCGACGGCCGCGCTTATCACACGGCGCAACTCGCCTGGATCAACGCGCGCATCGAGCAAATCGATCTGGAACGGGCCGCCTGGGAAAATCGCATCGCCATCGAAGTCGCGCTCGGCTGGTCGCCCGCATCCTCCAGGCAAGCACAGGATTGATAGAATGTTTTCTCAACGCGTTTCGGGTTTCCTGGCGCTGCTGCTTCCAGCGTGCGTTCAGTTTTTATTGTGCACGCAATCGCCGCCCGCCGTGGCGGATCAATCCGAAAGCACGGCGCAGGTCAGCGTCGTCAATGCCGAGCCTCATGCCTTGCGGCGCTCGCTGAAAGCACTGGGCTCCGTCGCGGGCGATCCGGATCGCTTGATCAACGAGACGCTTCCCTACGACGTGGTGATCGATCGTGTTCTGGTGCGCGTGGGCCAGTCGCTGCAAAAAGGCACGCCATTGCTGCATGTCAAACCCGCGCCCGCCGCGCGCCTGGCATCCGTGCAGGCACAGACAACATTAGAGGTTGCGCGCGCATCGCTGGCGCGCAGCGAACGCCTGCTGCACGATCGCCTCGGAACGCAGGCGGATGTCGATAGCGCGCGCAAAAATCTGGCCGACGCCGAAGCCGCTTACGCGCCCTATGCCGACCTGAGGCAACAGGGCATCGTGCGAGCGCCCGCGGACGGCGCGCTGACCCAGCTCAACGCGAGCGCGGGACAACAGATCGGCGCCGGCACCGCGCTGCTGCAAATCACCCCGCGCCGGCAACAGCTGGTGCTCCTGGGTATCGAACCCGAGGATCGCGATCAGGTAAAACCGGGCCAGCCGGTGGAGCTGGCGTCGGTGTTCGAACCCCGCGCGACGTTCACCTCCGCGGTGCAGGAAGTTCATGCGGCGCTCAATCCCGGCACGCGCTTATTGGATGTCGTCGTACCGATTCCAGCGCAAGCGGCGGCGCGGTGGCTGCCGGGCATGCACCTGCGCGGCCTCATTATTCTGGCCACGGAAACCGTGCTGGCCATTCCCCGCGGCGCCGTGCTCGAGGATGAGCAAGGCTCTTACGTTTATCGCGTCGAACACGGCAAGGCGCGCAAGGTTCATGTAGGCATTCGTTACGAAGCGCAAGGCTGGATGGCGGTCGAAAGCGGCCTGCGCCATGGCGACGCCGTGGTGGTCTCGGGTAATTATGAATTGGGCGATGGCATGGCGGTCACGGTGACGTCAGCGGTGCCCGCATCGGCCCCGCGCGGAGACACGCCATGAGTCTCTCGCGCTGGACCGGCGCGCATCGGCGTTCGATCCTTTTTCTGTTCGCGATGCTCGCGCTGGGCGGCGCCATTGGCTTTTTCACCTTGCCGGTCACGCTGTTTCCGCACACGGAATTTCCCAGGGTGGTCGTCACGCTGGATGCGGGCGACAGACCGGCGGATCAAATGGAAATAACCGTCACGCGTCTCGTCGAACAGGCCTTGCGGCCGTTGCCGGGCGTGATCTCCATGCGCTCCAGCAGCAGCCGGGGCAGCGCGGAGATCTCCGTGAATTTCCAATGGGGCGAGGACATGCCGCGCGCCTTGCTCGCGGTGCAAGGCGCGGTCAGCCAGCTGCTGCCGGAGCTGCCGGCGGGAACCCGCTTCAATGCGCGCCGCATGGACCCGACGGTATTTCCCGTGCTGGCTTACAGCGTCAATGCGGATCATTTATCGCAAGTGCAGTTGCGCGATCTCGCCGAACTGCAACTGGGCCCGCTGCTTTCGCCGCTGCCCGGCGTCGCCAAGGTCGACGTGCTGGGCGGAGACAGCACGGAAATCCGCATCGAAGCCGATGCCGACAAATTGAATGCCTATGGTTTGACGCTCTCCGACCTCAGCCAGGCGCTGGCCGCCAATAATGTTTTGCAGGCCGTGGGGCGACTGGAGGATCACTACAAGCTGTTTTTATTGGTGGCGGACAATCAGCTGCAAGACCTGGACGCGATCCGGCGGATCGTTTTGAAAAACGATACCGACGGCGTTGTCAAAATCAGCGATGTCGCGCGCGTTTTTCCCGCGACGACGCCGCGCTGGCAAAAGATCAGCGCCGAAGGCCGGGACGCGGTGTTGTTGATGATTTACCAGCAACCCGGCGCCAACAGCATCCAGATCAAACGCGCCGTGGACCGGCGCCTGGCCGAGGCGAAGCGCCAGTTGCCGGCCGACGTGCAAATCGCCAGCTGGTACGACCAGAGCGAACTGGTCGTCGCCTCGGCCGCCAGCGTGCGCGATGCGATCGCCGTCGGCGCGGCCCTGGCGGGGCTGGTGTTACTGCTGTTTTTGCGCAACGTGAAAATCACGCTGATCGCAATAGGCGTGGTGCCCGCCGTGCTGGCGTCCACCGTGCTGCTGCTTTATGTGTTCAACGCCACCTTCAACATCATGACCCTGGGCGGGATGGCGGCCGCGGTCGGATTGATCGTCGATGACGCCATCGTCATGCTCGAACACATCGTGCGCCGCCTGCGCGAATCCGGCGCCGCCGAACGCGCCGCCGTGGCGCGCCAGGTGCGCGCGGCGGCCGTCGAATTCAGCAGGCCGCTGCTCGGTTCATCGGCCGCCACCATCGTCATTTTCGTGCCCCTGGCTTTCCTCAGCGGCGTCACCGGAGCTTTCTTCCAGGCGCTGTCGCTGACGATGGCCTGCGCGCTGACGCTCTCGTTCGCGCTGGCCTGGCTGGCGGTGCCGCTGCTGGCGGAATATCTCCTGCGGGCCCAGGACGCCGCCGTGGAAGATCTCAGTCCGCGCATGCGGCGCTTGCAGGAGGGCCACCGGCGACTGCTGGAACGCCTGCAACAGCGCCCCGCCCTTCTGCTGCCGGGTATTTTGCCGCTGTTGCTGGCCGGTATTTTCGCCTATGCGAACCTGGGCTCGGGTTTTATGCCGCACATGGATGAAGGCGGCTTTGTGCTGGATTATCGCGCCGCTCCGGGCACGTCGCTGCATGAAACCGACCGCCTGCTCAGGCAGGTTGAAAAAATCCTGATGGAGAACCCCGCCGTCGCCACCTACTCGCGCCGCACCGGCGCGCAGATGGGAGGCAGCATCACGGAAGCGGACCAGGGCGATTATTTCATTCGTCTGAAACCGCGGCCGCGCGCAGCCATCGATGAGGTCATGGATGAAATACGACAGGAGATCGAAACCCGCGTTCCCGGCCTGGACATCGACATGGCCCTGCTGATGGAGGATCTCATCGGCGATTTGACCGCGGTGCCCCAGCCCATCGAAATCAAGCTGTACAACGATGACTACGCGAAGCTGCTGCAACTGGCGCCGCGCGTAGCGGAGTCGATCGGCAAAATCGCCGGCGTGGTCGATGTGCGCAACGGCGTTGTATTGGCCGGCGCTGCGCTGGAGATAACGGTGGACCACGAAAAAGCCGCGCTCGAAGGCGTCGATCCGGAAAGCGTCCGCCAGCAACTCAGCGCCTGGTACGAAGGCAAGGTGGTCACGCAGGTTCAACAGGGCGTGAAGCTGGTGGGGCTGCGCGTGTGGGTGCCGGCACAGGATCGCGCCACGCTGACCCAGGTCCCCGACATCGATGTGCGCGCGCCGGACGGGCACCGCTTCCCGCTGAAGCGGGTGGCGAGCATTCATATCCGCAGCGGGCAAGCGCAAATCACCCGGGAAAACCTGCGACGGATGGTGCCGGTCACGGCGCGGATCAGTCACCGCGATCTCGGCGGCACGATTCAGGACGTGAAAGCGGCGCTTTCGCAACCGGGCCTGCTGCCCGCCGGAACCCGCTGCGAATTGGGCGGCCTGTACGAACAGCAGCAGATCGCGTTCCGGGGTTTGAGCATGGTCTTCGCCGCGGCGTTGGCCCTGGTGCTGCTGTTGTTGCTGTTTCTCTACGAGGATTTTGCGGCGGCCATTTCGGTGTTGCTGATGCCGCTGCTCGCCACCGCCGGCGTTTTTCTCGGCCTCTGGATCACCGGCACGGAATTGAATATCACCGCGATGATGGGCATGACCATGATCGTCGGCATCGTCACGGAAATCGCGATTTTTTACTTTTCCGAATATTTCCTCCTGCGCCGGGACGGTTTGGATAAAACTCACGCACTGCTTCACGCGGGCGGCAACCGGCTGCGCCCGATCGTCATGACCACCTTGGCGGCGATGTTCGCCTTGATGCCGCTGGCCTTGGGATGGGGCGAGGGCGCGGCCATGCAGCAGCCTCTGGCGATAGCGATTATTTCCGGCCTGCTGGTGCAGGTACCGCTGGTAACGCTGGTCATGCCCGTCGTATACGAGCGCCTGTCCGCGCTTGCCGAAAAGCTTGCGCGGCGGAACTGATGATAGTCGTGATCATGTGGGTCTCCTTGCCGTTGTTGAAACGATTAAGGACCCGCGCGGTGTCGAGCAATCTGTTTTGGCTGCGTCAGCTCTTTGGAATCGAGACATACGCGACAAACCATACGGACAACGCTGTCGATCCCAAACGCATTGGAGGCTTGCATAAATTCATCGCTGAATGTTCCTCGTGTCCGCATCACCGTCTGCGGAACCTATTGCGCTATGGAATGCGTCCGGAGAAATGGGCAGCCCGAAATCGAGCGTGAACACTCCGTCGGGCAACAGGAAAGACGGCGAATTGGCAAATTTCGGAAGATCCCGCCAGCCTGGCGCCAACCTGGCGGTTTCCTGACTGACACGATCTTCATGCCACGCGACCAGTTAGCAAAAAATCCACTGTGTGTAGTTAACATGAAACAATTGTTAATTAAAATGATAGAATGATCCTATCGGATTTCTGGCACCGTCTGCGAAAACCAATACCTTGCCGGCACCAATCAGCCGGTTCCATCCAGCGATGATGAGCGGCAACGGCACTCCACATCGGCCGCCTCCTTCGTTGTGGTGTTAAACAAAGACGCAGAATCCAGGCCTCCGGGCTAGACACAGGACGGTCCAAGCGCTTCCCGGAGTCATTCTGAGCAGGCCTTAGGTATTTTCTTTACTCGCCCATGCTGACCGTTTTCCACTGTATCGTTCACGAGCACGACCTGAGGCTGGTGGTTCTTGCCGCGTTGATTTGTACGATCGCCTCGTTTGCAGCCATCAACCTCCTGCATCACGTCGGCCGCTCGCAGGGCGCCATGCGCCGGATATGGCTCGGCGTGGCCGGCACCGCGACCGGATTCGGCATTTGGGCGACGCATTTCATCGCCATGCTGGCGTACTCTCCGGGAGTCCAGAGCGGCTATAACGTGGCGCTCACCCTGGCGTCATTGATCGCCGCCATCCTCGTGACGATCCTGGGTTTCGCCCTGGCTTCGGCTCCCGCCCTGCGAGCCGGGCGCTGGCTGGGCGGCGCCCTCGTCGGCGGCGGCATCGCGGTGATGCATTACACGGGCATGGCGGCCTTCGAGATCCCGGGCCGTATCGTATGGAATCCGCCACTGGTGGCCGCATCCATTGCCCTGGGCGCGCTGTTCGGCGCGCTTGCATTGCCGATCGGACTGCGCCGCCGGACCTACCCGTCGATAGCGGCGGGCGCGCTGCTGCTGACGGTCGCCATTTGCAGCCATCACTTCACCGCCATGGCGGCCGCCTCGCTGGTGCTGGACCCCGGCATCGCGCTCTCGCCCCATGCGATTCCAACGCCCTGGCTCGCCATCCTGGTCACCATCGCCAGCTTCACCATCTTTCTGCTCACCTTTGCCGGTTTCACACTCGACGTGCGGGAGCGACGCCAGGCCAAACGCGAAATGGCGCGACTGAACAGCCTCGCCAACGCGGCCTTCGAGGGGCTTCTCGTGTGCGAGGGCCATGTGATCACCACCGTCAACGCCAGCCTTGCCACACTGATCGGCCGCAGCGCCGAGCAGCTGGTGGGCAGCGACCTCGCCCTCATTCTTCCCGACAAGTCGGCGCGACACTGGCTGGAAGACAAACCGTGCCTGGCCCTGGAAACGGTGCTCCATCCCTGCGATGGCGGAGAACCCTTCGCCGTGGAGGCCATCTCCCGCCCCGTTGTTTATGCGCAGAAGCCGCAAAGGGTCGTGGCCATTCGCGACCTGCGGGATCGCAAGCAGGCGGAAAAAGCCATCTACTACCTGGCGCATCACGACCCCCTGACCGGGCTCGCCAATCGCAACACCTTCAACCGGGAACTGGACGCCTTGCTGGAAGCGCACAGGCCGGGTGGCCGCTTCGGCGAAAAGTACCTGGCCGTGCTGTATCTCGACCTGGACCGATTCAAGGAGGTCAACGATCTGTTCGGCCATGCGGCCGGCGACGAATTGCTGCAGGCGGTGGCCCGCTGCGCCAGGGAAACGCTGCGCAAAAAGCAGTTGATGGGCCGCCTTGGCGGCGACGAGTTCGCCATCATCGCGCCGGGATTGAGCGCGCCCAAGCAGGCCGGGCGCATCGCCGAAGATCTGCTGAAGGCATTCCAGGATGAGAACCTGCATGGCGCGACAGCGGGCGCCATGATCTCGGCCAGCATCGGCATCGCCGTTTTTCCGGACGACGCGGACGATGGCACCTCGCTGATGAGCTGCGCGGACACGGCGCTCTATCGGGCCAAGACCGATGGGCGCGGCCATTACCGTTTCTTCGAGGAGGCCATGGGCGAACAGGTGCGCGATCGCCGCCGCCTTGAACGCGAACTGCGCTTTGCCCTCTCGAAACGCGAGCTCACCCTGGCTTATCAGCCGCTGGCGTCGACCGGCAACCGGGAAATCATCGGCTTCGAAGCCCTGTTGCGCTGGAACCATCAAGAGAGAGGCCCCATTCCGCCGAGCGTGTTTATTCCCATCGCGGAAGAGAGCGGCCTGATTCTGCAAATTGGACAATGGGTGCTGCGCGAAGCCTGCCAGGAGGCCGCAAGCTGGGGACGCCCGTTGAGCGTCGCGGTCAATGTGTCGGCGGTCCAACTCCACAGCCCCGGCTTCGTGCAGACCGCGCGCGAGATATTGGAGCAGACCGGACTGTCGCCGAGCCGTCTGGAACTCGAGATCACCGAGACCGCATTGATCCGCGACCCCGACAGGGCGCTCATCATGCTGCGCCAACTCAAGGCGCTGGGTGTGCGGATCGCGATGGACGATTTCGGAACCGGTTACTCCTCGCTGTCCAACCTGCGCGCCTTTCCCTTCGACAAAATTAAAATCGATGGCTCGTTCATCAAATCCGTCAACGCCAACAGGCAGGCCGCAACGATCGTGCGGGCGGTGATCGGACTGGGGCGGGGCCTGGAGCTGCCGGTGATCGCCGAAGGCGTGGAGACGGAGGAAGAGCTTGCCTTCCTGCGCGCCGAATCATGCCAGGAGGCGCAGGGCTTTCTTTTGGGGCGACCGCAATCCATCGATATGTTCAAGCATCTTTTGTCTGACGACGCCGTGCGCCTGGACATGGGCGCTTAAGCCGTGAATGCCCATGACGCGCAGCAGAAATTCAACCCGGCGTTTCCCACAGCGAGTTCTGTTGCCATGCGGATGAATACTCATCGAATCCCACCATCGAACGAGGAAGCCCAATGAACGGAATGACCCACTTCTTCATCGACCCGGCGGATCCAGCCCCTTTCGTGCATGGCACGTATTCCCCGGGGTTGGTGCTGCTGTCGCTGTTCGTGTCGATTTTCTCCGCCACGATGGCGCTGCAGTCCGCGCAGATTGCCAGCCGCACCAAGGGCCCGCTCTATCGGCACACTGCCATAGGCGCCGGCGCCATTGCGCTGGGCGGGGGCATCTGGACCATGCACTTCATCGGCATGCTGGCCTTCGAACTGCCCACGCACGTTCACTACGCCACGGGCGCGACCCTGGTCTCGCTGCTGCCCGCCTGCGTCGCCTCGTGGTTCGCGCTGCACAGGCTGATTCAGCACAACATCAGCAGATTGCAGCTCGTCACCAGCGGCACCATCGTGGGCTCGGGCATCGGCGCGATGCACTACACCGGCATGGCGGCCATGCAGACGCCGCTGCAAATGCGCTATGAGCCGGTCATGTTCGCCCTCTCCATCGTCGTTGCCGTCAGCCTGGCCATCGTTGCGCTCTGGATACGTTATGGCGTGAAGCAGACCCGGCTCAACCGGCTGCAGCGCTTTTACGTCAGCGGTATCGTCATGGGTCTGGCCATCGCCGGCATGCACTACACCGGGATGGAAGCCGTGCGCTTCATCGGCGAGCCCGGCGTCGCCGACAATGGCCTGCTGCTCAATACCACCTTCGCCTCGCTGGGGCTTTCCTCCTTCACCATCACCGTCACCGTCATGGTCGCCGCGCTTAACGGCCTGATCCGCTCGCGCGAGTTGTACCTCGAAGTGGACGAGGGCCGGTCGCGGCTGCGCGCGACGCTCGATACCGCCATCGACGGCATCATCACCATCAACAGCAGCGGTTTGATCCAGGATTTCAATCCGGCGGCGGAACGGCTGTTCGGCTGGCGCGCCACCGAGGTCATCGGGCGCAACATCAAGCTGCTGATGCCCGAGCCGGATCAGCCGGACCATGACGACCACCTGAGCACCTATCTGCCATCGGGCCAACCCAGGATCATCGGCACCAGCCGCGAGGTCATGGGGTTGCGCAAGGATGGAGACCAGGTGCCCATGCGCCTGGCCGTGGGCCGTGTCGAACTGCCGGACCAGGTGCTGTTCGTCGGCTTTGTCACCGACATCAGCGAACGCCATGCCCTGGAGGCTTCGCTGCGGGAAGCGGCCGAGCACGCCGAACAGGCCACCGCGGCCAAAAGCAGCTTTCTCGCGAATATGAGCCACGAGATCCGCACGCCGATGAACTCCATCATCGGCTTCACCGAATTGCTGCTGCAAACCGATCTGGCGACAACCCAGCGCAACCACCTCAACACCATCCGGCAGTCGTCGCGCTCGCTGCTGCGCCTGATCAACGACATCCTCGACACGACCAAGATGGAGAAGGGCCAGTTGGAGCTGGAGCTGACGGTGTTCTCGCTCAAGGCCCTGGCCATGCAGGTCGAGTCATCGCTGCGCCTGGGGGCGCAGGCCAGGCATCTGACCCTGACGACGCACTATGCGCCCGATCTGCCCGAGCATTTCCGGGGCGATCCGCTGCGCCTGCTGCAGATCCTGACCAACCTCATCGGCAACGCCATCAAATTCACCGAGCACGGCGGCGTGGATGTGTTTTTCACGCGCGAGGAGGAGATGGTCCATGTGCAGGTGCGCGATACCGGCATCGGCATGACACCGAAACAAATCGAGTCCATTTTCGCGCCCTTCACCCAGGCCGACGCTTCCATCAGCCGCCGCTTTGGCGGCACCGGCCTCGGCACGACCATCGCGCGCCAGCTCACGGAACTGATGAACGGGCGTATCGAAGTCGAAAGCGAGCCGGGCCTCGGCAGCACATTCCATGTCTGGCTGCCGCTGCCCGAGGGGCAGCCGTCGGATACGCCCTATGCCGATCCGGTATTCACCAGTTGCCTGCCGACGCTGCGGGTTCTCATCGCCGACGACATACCGCAGAACCTGGAATTGCTTTCGCTGATCCTGAACAACCACGGGCATACGGTGGTGGCGGCGCGCGACGGCGCCGAAGCGGTGGAGCAGTTCAAGGCCGGCGAATTCGATGTCGCCCTGATGGATGTCCATATGCCCCTCGTCGACGGACTGCAGGCCACCCGGCTGATGCGCCAGCACGAGCGCACCACCGGGCGCGCGCGCATGCCTGTCATCGCCCTGACCGCCAGCGTCATGGCGGAAGACCGGCGCGCGGCCCTGCAAGCCGGCATGGATGGCTTTGCCATCAAGCCTCTGGATATTCCCCGCCTGTTCGAGGAAATCGCCACGGTGCTGGACATTCCGAAGCCCGCGCATCCGGGCGAGGCACCCGCGCCCGCGCCCGCGCCCGCGCCGCAGTCGTCGCCCATGATCGATTGGCATCGCGGTGTCACGCTGTGGGGCGACGAGTCGCGGCTGATCTCCCGGCTCGAACAGTTCCTGAATACCGCCGCGGAGAAGCATCCCCTGCCCGCCGATGACGCCGCAGACATCGATTGGGAGGCCGCTGTATTCAACCTGCACAGCCTGCGCGGCGTGGCCGGCAACCTGGCGCTTCCCGCCGTCACGGAACTGGCCGGCCAGCTCGAAATGATGGTGCAGGAAGGACGCAAGGACGAGGCGCTGTCCCGGATACCGCAATTGCTTGGCTATCTCGACGCGGCGCGCCGGGAACTGTCCAGGCGCCATCCGGCGGCAGACGCCGTTGCCGCGCCTCTCGCGTCCGTTGACTTGTTGCCGTCCCTGCGGGCCTTGCTGGATGTTCTGGCGCGCAACGAACTGAACGACGAGATTCTGGAGAGCGTCTGCGGCGGCCTGGAAAACAGCCAGCAACGCGCACAAGCCCACGCCTTGCGCTCGACGACGGATGCCTTTGAATTCCAGGAGGCGCACGCGTTGGTGCAAAGATTGATTAACGAACGCAGTAGCAGCGTTGCATCGTGAGTAGTATCGCCATGAATCAATTCCAATTGAGCGACTCCCGCCCCACCCTGTTGCTGGTCGATGACGAACCCACCAACCTGCATGTGCTGCGCCATACGCTCCAGAGCAACCATCGCCTGCTGTTCGCCAAGAACGGACAGATCGCGCTGGACCTGGCGCGGGCGAATCGTCCCGATCTGATTCTGCTGGATGTCATGATGCCGGGCCTGTCCGGCTACGAGGTTTGCAAAACCCTGAAGCAGGACCCGCAGACCGCGGCGATTCCGGTGATTTTTGTCACCGCGCTGGCCGAGGCGGCCAACGAGCAGCAGGGCCTGGAGCTGGGCGCGGTCGACTACATCGCCAAGCCGTTCAATCCGCACATCGTCCAGGCGCGCGTGCGCACCCATTTATCCCTGGTGCAGGCGCGGGAGTTGCAGGAAACCCGCCTGCAGATTGTCCAATGCCTGGGCACCGCCGCCGAATACAAGGATAACGAAACCGGCCTGCACGTTATTCGCATGAGCAACTACTCGCAGCTGATCGCCGTTGCCGCGGGTTACAGCGATCACGCCGCCAGCGAGCTTCTGCATGCGGCGCCCATGCATGACGTGGGAAAAATCGGAATTCCCGACGCGATATTGCGCAAGCCCGGCAACCTGTCGCCCGAGGAATGGGCGATCATGCGTCAACATACCGTGATCGGCGAAAGAATCATCGGCAACCATGCATCCGGATTGTTGCGCATGGCGGCGACCATCGCGCTGAGCCACCATGAAAAATGGGACGGCAGCGGTTATCCCCACGGCCTGGCCAGTGACGACATTCCGCATCCGGCCCGCGTCGTTGCCATCGCCGACGTATTCGACGCGCTGACCAGCGTGCGCCCCTACAAAACGGCCTGGTCGGTGGACAAAGCCGTGACCCACATTCGCCATGAAAGCGGCAAGCATTTCGATCCCGAGCTGGTTACCGCGTTCATGGACTGCCTTCCTCAAATTCTGCATGTACGCGAGCGCTGGGTTGACGAGAACGACCAGAGCCTGCCGGAGGGCGTCGATAAAAAATGGGAGCCCATGGCATCGCTGCCACAGCGGTGACCGCCTCCGTCGGCAACGGCCGTTCGGGGGCGCCGTGCGCGCGGTGGCCGATTATATTTACACCGGCTCGTACTACACATCGACGGCGCAACGTGCCTCCAGCGGTCCGGATTACGATCCCGGCAAATCCATGGCCGGCGACACCGAGGTCAGGGCGGCGGGTTTTATCAACCTGCGCCTGGCCTTGGAAGATATTGCCGTGGGCCATGACGGCCGCGCCGAAGTGTCTTTGTGGCTGCGTAATCTCACCGACAAAAACCCCATCAACAACTAAAGCGTGTCTTTTCCCATGCCCGCCGTCGCCGCGATACGGTTCATCGAGACGGCGCTGAACTCCTCCTCGAACATTTTTCCAGCGACGGTGATCAGATTTTCGGTAAGGCGACTGGCTTCATCCTGCGTCGGCCGGCTTCGTTTTTTTCTTACCGTCTTTCGCAAGATTCCACGGCAAGCGATAACGTCCTGACGACGCGGGCTTCCTCGACCATTGACACGCTCCCGTGTCAGCGGCATCGCTGCGGCAGGCGGAACGATACAGGCCATGCCGGGAGGTGCAAAGAAAGGCCGGTACGAGCCGCGCTCATCGGGAACTCGTCGAAACCTGGGTAATGTTCATATCCGGCCTCATCAATCGCGGGGCAATGTCACGCGGTCGATCCGGCGCGTGCTGCCATCAATGCAGCGTGGTCATCAGCTCCGCGCGAAACGGCTGCAATTCGCGGTCGGCGCCGCGCGCCACCTTGCCGGCCCAATGGGCATCGCCCAACATCGCGCGTCCCACCGAAACCAGATCGAATTCGCCGCGCTCCAGGCGCTCGCAGAGTTGCTGTAACTGCGCCGTCGACGGCGCGGCCTGCATGCCGTACACGCCCGCGGTGCCGAATGTCGCCGCGTCCCGGCTCAGGCCCACGCCGCCGCAGCTGACGGTCGGACGGCCCGAGAGTTTTTTCACCCAGCCGGCCAGGTTGAGCTCGCTGTCGGCGAAGGCCGGCTGCTCGATACGGCGCTGCGAACAATCGAACACGTCGACGCCGGCATCGACCAGCGGTTCGAGAAAACGCGCGAGTTCCGCCGGCGTGCGCGCGAGCTGCGCGGTGTAGTCGGTCATTTTGAATTGCGAGATGCGCATGAACAGGGGAAAGCGCGCGCCGACCCGGCGCCGGCATTCCGCCACGATCTCCACCGCGAAGCGGGTGCGGTCGCGCAGATCGCCGCCGTAGCGGTCGCTGCGCAGATTGGTTTTTTCCCAGAAGAACTGGTCGATCAGAAAACCGTGGGCGGCGTGCAGCTCGATACCGTCGAAACCGAGGCCTTGGGCGTCCGCCACCGCGCTGGCGAAGGCATCGATCACCGCGTCGATATCGGCCTGGCGCATCGGCTCACCCACCACCCTCAGCGCGCCGGCGCTGCCATCCGCCCGCGGCGGCGGCAGCCACTGCGCGGAGGGGCCGATCAGCGGCCAGGGCGGCGGCGTCATCGCCACGCCCTGCAAACCCGCATGATAGAGCTGCGGCATGATGCGGCCGCCGGCCGCGTGCACTTCCTCGCGCGCGCTCCGCCACCTCGCCAGCACGGCGGCGCCGTGGAAATGCGGCTCGTGGATATCGTTGGCAGCGTTGTGATGCGGCACCGCGGTGGCGCCGCCGATGATCAACCCCGCCCCGCCCTCGGCGCGGCGCCGGTAATAAGCCGGATAATCCGGATCGAGCACGCCGTCGACGGCATGGCCCTTGCCCATCGGCGCCATCACGATACGGTTTTTCAGGATCAGGTCGTGGATCTGGAGCGGACGAAACAGCGGCGCGCGGTCCGCCTCGACGGTCGATGAGTGCAACGGTTTTTCCTCGGGCTGTTATCGCGGTTGCGCGGCGCCGAATGGCACACATGGCGCAATACTGAAATTTCGCGACCGTATTTTACGTATGTCGCGTCACTTTATCAGGTTCCCTGCAATACCAAGCCAGTGGTCGCCGATCCGCCGAGGCAAGCGGGTCAGCCATGGAACTCACCGGTGCCCGCGTTGTTCACCGGTCTTTTCTTCTTGTCTCAAGATCGCATCATGCGATGGTTTCACCGATATTGCCGCGCGCCTCCTCTGTATTCGCGAACAGCCGATATAGCGGTTTCAGCGTGGGATAAACCGCCCGGAACCGCTGTAACCGCTCGCGCAAAACAGGAATTCTGCCGGGCTCGGGGTGATATTCTCTTATCAACGGCGGGCGCTCACAGACCTCCCACTCGTTGTCACCCAAAGCCATTCGCGCCAGGCGCGCCGCGCCGGTCGCCGCCCCGGCCTCCCCCGCCGCGTGGGTCGTTATGGAAAGATTCAGCACGTTGGCCAGCAGTTGCGCCCAATAATCGCTGCGGGCTCCGCCGCCCACCAATGCCAGCGAGGCCGGCGAGGTCCCGGCCGACTCAATCGCGAGCAGTCCGTCGGCGATGCCAAACGCCACACCTTCGAGCACCGCATAGCCGAGCGCCGCCTGATCGGTATCATGGGTAAGCCCGAAAAACACGCCCTGGGCGTACGGATCGTCGTGGGGCGTGCGCTCCCCGGAAAGATAGGGGAGAAACAAGGGCGCACGATGGACGACATCGGGACCGGCCGCGGCGATTTTGCGCAAAAAATCCGCCTCGCTGGATAAGCCGCACAGTAGCGTGGCCCATCGCAGGCAGCTGGCGGCGGACAACATGACGCTCATCTGGCTCCAGCGTCCGGGCAGGGCGTGACAGAACGTGTGCATCGCGGAATGCGGTTTAGGGGAGAACCGATCGGTGACCACGAACAACACGCCCGATGTACCGAGAGAGACAAAACCGTCGCCGGACGAGACCGCGCCGATGCCCACGGCGCTCGCCGCGTTATCGCCGCCTCCGCCCGCAATGACAACGGGATGCGGGATCCCCCATTCGTCGGCGATGGAGCGCCTCAGGTAACCCGCGGGCTCGCTGCCCTCGCGCAGCCCCGGCATCTGCGCCGGCGAGAGCCCCATGACCGCCAATAGTTCCGACGACCAACCGCGGGCCCCCGTGTCCAGCCACAAGGTGCCGGACGAGTCGGACATCTCCGATAGTTTCTCGCCGGTCAGACGAAAGCGAAGATAATCCTTGGGCAACAGCACCGTGGCGACTTGCTCGAATACCCGGGGTTCGTGCTTGGCCACCCAGAGCAGCTTGGGGGCGGTGAACCCCGCCATGACCAGATTTCCCGTCGTGGCGATGATCGAGGGCGCCCGCTCGCTCAATTCCCGGCACTCGATATCCGAGCGGGCATCGTTCCAGAGAATGGCGGGGCGCAGCACCTCGCCCGACCGATCCAGCAAGGTCGCTCCGTGCATTTGCCCGGATAAGCCGATGGCGCGCACCCCCGACAACGCGACCGGGTGATCGCGGCGCAGTGCCGCAACGGCCTTTCGTGTCGCGTCCCACCAAGCGTCGGGATCCTGCTCGGACCAGCGCGGCCGCGGGCGGGAAATTGGCACCGAAGCGCTCGCGCCAGCAACGTGGCGCCCGGCCTCATCCATCAGAATGACCTTCACCTCCGATGTGCCTAAATCAATGCCAAGAAACATGCACTGCACTCCCTTCGTCCGATGCTTTTGAATCAACGGCATGAAACTCCGGCCGGCATTATAGGATTAGAAACGCGGATTCTCGTAGACAATCGCGAGCCTATTTTTGATATTGAATGTGATCGATCCGAATATTGCCTGTCGATACAGGCAAGAAGGAAAATTAATAATTGATATTCAAGATGGATCTTCATACACGGTCGAAGCGAACGAAGCTGGCGCCTTCGCATGACCGCACGGACATCGCAAGGTAATGGGGGACATCGATGCCACTGTCTCTCGAAATATTTTCCAAGCGCACGCTTTTCGCCCCCCGCCCGGATCGTCGCACGTGACGGTTGGCGACGATTCAGATACAGGCCACAACACACCGACTTGCGCCGCTCTCTGCCGTTAAGGATCGGGAAAATAACGGGAAGGATAACTTCATGCCCTCACACGCTCGCCGCGCATTGGACCGACGGAGGATTGGCAAATAATGGACATGACACTTTCGAATACCCAGAGGATTTCCACGAGAATCAGCGGTAGAGTTTTCTTTTGGTCGCTCACCGCCGCACTGGCGGGCTTTCTGTTCGGATTCGACACTGTCGTCATATCCGGGGCGGAACAAAAAATTCAAGCCCTCTGGAACTTGAGCCCGGAGGCTCACGGGCTCGCCATGGCCTCGACGCTTTACGGAACCGTGGTGGGCGCGCTTATCGGCGGATGGCCCGCCGATCGATTCGGGCGCAAACCCACGCTGCTGTGCATCGGGATTTTCTATTTCATCTCGGCCGTTTGGTCGGGGCTGGCAACCAATGTTTATTCATTCAGCATCGCGCGGATTCTCGGGGGACTGGGCATTGGCGTGTCCACGGTGACGGCCCCGCTCTATAACGCGGAGATCGCGCCACCCAAACACCGCGGACTGCTGGCGGGTATGTTTCAGTTCAACATTGTCTTCGGCATTGTGATGGCCTATGTGTCCAACGCTCTGCTCGCGGGTCTCGGCGAGGATGCCTGGCGGTGGATGCTGGGAATCGCAGCCTTCCCAGCGCTGATCTACACGATCTGCTGCCTCGGAATTCCGGAAAGTCCACGGTGGTTGTTGGGAAAAAAAGGAGATCGAACCAAAGGTCTGGCGGTCCTCAGCCAAATTCTTTCGGACAGCTCCGACGAGGAAATCCGCGCCAATGCGGAAAAAATCATCGAGGGCTCGGTCACGGATTCCCAAGGTGGAAGATTTTGGACCCGCTCACTGCGCAAACCCATCCTGCTGGCCTTTCTCGTCGCCTTTTTCAATCAGCTATCGGGCATCAATGCCATTTTGTATTTTGCGCCGCGCATTTTCGAGATGACGGGCCTCGGTGAGGAAGCCGCGCTCTTGCAATCCGTGGGGATCGGCGTCACGTTTCTGGTCTTCACCATGGCAGGGCTTTGGCTCATCGACAGGGTTGGCAGGAAAACGCTGCTTTATGTCGGCTCTTATGGCTATATCGTGTCGCTAGGCCTTGTCGCGTGGGCGTTCTTCACCGGGAATGTCACCATTGTACCCATCTGCATTTTTGCATTCATCGCCGCCCATGGCCTGGGTCAGGGTACCGTCATCTGGGTGCTTATCGCGGAGATTTTTCCTAATCGTCATCGGGCGGAAGGCCAGACATTAGGTAGCTTCACCCATTGGATATTCGCCGCCTTGTTGACCACTTTTTTCCCGACAGTGGTTACAGCCTTCGCGCCCGGCTATATCTTCTTGTTCTTCTGCGGGATGATGGTATTACAACTCCTCTGGGTGAAAACGATGGTCGTGGAAACAAAGGGAGTCCCCCTGGAGCAGATTCAAAAGCACCTGAATGCCGCTTAAAAAGTCCCACATCGATCGCCTTGAACCAACCCGTCCCGATCCGCCTCGTCAAGGGCGGATCGTCAAAGAGCGACGCCATCCCGAAGCGCGCAACAGATTAGAAGTCATTTCATAAATATGAATGGTGCGCTCAGACAATGCCCTGGAACAGCGGGCACAAGTACCCTGAACAGCGGGCACAAGTACCCTGAACAGCGGGCACAAAGTAGCCAGAGCAACAAATACAAAGCGCGCCGAGCAGCACACGACCGCATGGTGCGAGAGCTAGAGCAATACCGGGAACAATTGCCGCGTCTACACGCTGTCATGAGCAGCGGAGGCTGCCCCCATGGTTTTTAACCGATGGGCGCAGTATCAGCGTGCCAGGCGTATTGATGACATAACTTCCAGCCATCCGGCCGCATCGCTGCGCTATTCCCGACCAGACCGGTCACCGCCGCGCCATCGATCCGCCTCCTGATTCCCACCGCCTCCAACACCCATGCGACCTCTCGCGATCACCGCGCTGAATGAGTATCGCGCTCATTTTTTTCCAGAATATCGCAACGCGACTTCTTCGACCGGGCTAATGATGCACGCCAAGCAGTTAGTGAAAAGGTGGGGATCGCCTTGTTAAATCGCCATCACTTGGCGTGATATTTTTTTTGTGCCGATCGGGCAAGCTGCCAAGGAATTTATGAATAACACTTTCAAGTGATGAATGAGATCAAATCGCGATGCTGAACATTGTAGTGCCAATGGCCGGTGCAGGTAGTCGATTCGCCAACGTTGGATACACGGACCCAAAGCCGCTGATTCGCGTTCACGGTGTTCCAATGATCCGGCTGGTCATCGAAAATTTGAAACCACGACAAAATCATCGCTTCATCTTCATTTGCCAGCAGGCTCATATCGCCCGATATCAGCTACGCAGATTCCTAAGCGAATGGTCCGGCGACTGCATTGTCATCCCCCTCGAAGGGCTCACAGAGGGCGCGGCCTGCACGGTGCTCGCCGCCAAAGCCCACATCGATAACGATGAGCCACTCATGATCGCGAACAGCGATCAATACGTTGATACCGACATCGATGCATACATCGAAGCGCTTCAGGAAGGCGACCTGGATGGGCTGATCATGACCATGAAGGCCGATCATCCAAAGTGGTCGTATGTCCGCATGTCCGATCGGGGCCATGTCACCGAGGTAGTGGAGAAGGTCGTGGTGTCCGATGAAGCCACCGTTGGTATTTATAACTTCCGGCGCGGAGCGGATTTCGTGCGGGCGGCGGAATCGATGATCGTCGAGGATCGGCGCGTCAATGGCGAGTTCTATGTGGCGCCCACCTACAACGCCCTGATCGAGGCAGGGCGACGCGTCGGCATCCACAACATCGGCGCCGAGGGAGCCGGCATGTATGGGCTCGGCGTTCCTGACGACCTGAACCGATTCCTGGCCTTGGACATTTCCCGCAGAGCCGTCGGGGCAAGGATATGAGGATATTAAGTCATCGAGGCTATTGGCGATGTAGCGCCGAGAAGAATTCCCTCACAGCATTCGAACGCTCGCGCGATCTGGGATTTGGGACGGAAACCGATGTGCGGGATCTGAACGGACGTTTGGTCATCGCCCACGACATGCCAACTGACGGCGCGCTGGGTGTAGAAACGTTTCTGAGCATTTACCGGGAAAAGGACCTGCCATTGGCAATCAACGTGAAGGCCGATGGCTTGATCCGTCCATTGAAATCCTTGATGGAATCCTTCGCGATCGGCGACTGGTTCGTCTTCGATATGTCGATTCCGGATACGCGGAGCTGCCTGGATGCCGGCGCCCCGGTTTTCGTGAGAGCCAGCGAGGTGGAACAGGAGCCGGCCTGGATCGGGGAGGCCGCGGGTGTATGGCTCGACAGCTTTTCGGGAGAGTTCGCCATGCTGGATCGCGTCGAGGCATTTCTGGAGCGCAATCTGCACGTGTGCGTGGTTTCACCCGAATTGCATGGATGCGCGCATAAGCGGGTTTGGGAGCGGTTGAAATCATGGTCGGACCAGCAAGGCCTGATGCTGTGCACCGACTATCCGGAGCAGGCTAGAGCTTATTTCGAGGGGGATTCATGATCAAAGCCATTATCTTCGATATGGACGGCGTGCTGATCGAAGCCAAGGATTGGCACTACGACGCGTTGAACCGCGCGCTGGCGCTGTTTGGCTTTCAAATTTCGCGCTATGACCACCTGACCACCTACGACGGCCTGCCAACCAGCAAGAAGCTCGAAATGCTCTCGCTGGAATCGGGTCTCCCGCGGGGTCTACACCCCTTCATCAACCGGTTGAAACAAGCCTACACAATGGAGATCGTGCATGCCCAATGCAAGCCGCGCTTCACCCAGGAGTACGCGTTGTCGTCGCTGAAATCTCTGGGCTATAAGCTGGCGGTGGCCTCCAATTCCATCCGTCATACCGTCGAGGTGATGATGGAAAAAGCGAGGCTCGATATCTATCTGGACGAAATGCTATCGACCGCTGACGTGTCGCGCCCCAAGCCGGACCCCGAGATATACATCAAGGCGATGGCGAGATTCGGCTTTTCGCCGGAAGAGTGCCTGATAGTAGAGGACAATCAAAGTGGCATCAAAGCGGCCAGGGGCAGCGGTGCCCATGTCCTCGTCGTGAAAGATCTCAACGACGTCAACCTCGCCAATATTCAATCGCGAATTCGTCAAATCCAGGAGGCCGAAGCGCATGAACATTCTCATATTGGCGGCGGGACAATCCAACGCCAGCCCGGATGATGGGCCCTATCCGCTGTGCTTGACGGAAATCGATGGCGCGCCCCTCATTCAACATTTGATCGCGGCCTGCCTTGAACTCACCCCCGTCAATTTCATCGTGGCATTGCCCAAGCGTGATATCACCGAATTCCATCTAAACGATGTTATCAACATCATAGAACCATCGGCCCACGTCGTGAGCGTTCCGGATCATGTGAGCGGCGCCGCCTGCACAGCGCTGCTTGCGACCGGTTATATGGATAACGAAGAGGAACTACTCATCATCAATGGCAACGAGATACTGGACGTTCCCTTTGCCGACATTGTTGATCGGTTCAGGCAGCAACGGCTGGACGTGGGCACGGTCACCTTCCCCTCCGTCCATCCCCGCTATTCCTATGTCCGCCTGAGCGAAGACAATCGCGTCATTGAAGCGGCCGAAAAAAGGCCTATCAGTCGCCACGCCACGGCGGGTTTCTACTGGTTCGCCCGCGGCCGGGATTTTGTCCGCGCCGCGCAAAGCATGATTTACAAGAATGCAGCCGTTAACAACACCTTTTATATCTGTCCAGTGTTGAACGAATTGGTGCTTGAGCAAAGATGTATCGGGGTGTTTCCCATCGATGCCTCGAAATATCATCCACTAAAAACAACGCGCCAACTCATGAATACGGATCTGGCGATCAACGCGGGGGCCCGCGCATGAAGGAGGAACATCTGGACCACATGAAAGGGGGCTGGTTCGTGGGCCCGTTCCAACCGACCGCCTATGACACCGATGCCTGCGAAGTGGCGGTCAAGCACTACAAGGCCGCCGACAGGGAGCAAGAGCATCTGCATAAGGTGGCAACGGAGATCACCTTGGTTTTGGCCGGCCGTGTACGGATGTCGGGCAGGGAGTGGCCGACGGGCTCGATCGTGGTGTTGAGTCCTGGAGAACCCACGGACTTCGAGGCGATCACCGACGCCACCACGGTCGTCGTTAAAGTACCGGGCGTACTCAACGACAAGTATGTGGTATCGGCAAGAAGCCGTTCAAAGCCGAGGGACGCTATCTAGGGAACCGCTGAAAAACGTAGCGAGTGCCGCCGAGGCCAGGCAAGCGCAGTCGTTTTTCAGAGCTTCCCTAAGTGCTTCGTAATCCATCGCAAGAATATTGAGCTGATCTGCGAGACGTCGCGGGTACGGTTCCCCCGTATGATCATTGGGGTCGATGCCCATGCCGGCGCCACCCTAATCGTTGCGGGATTCAGATGAACCTTTCCAGACGCCAGTTGATCGGAAGCGCCGCCGCCCTGGCCGCGGCCGAGGCACTTCTCCCCATCGCCGCCAATGCGGTAGACAGCTGGTCCGGCACTGTCGACGTAATCATTGCGGGCACGGGGGCCGCCGGCATTTGCGCCGCCATCGAAGCTTTGCGCGGGGGCCTCGACGTTCTGGCGATCGAAAGCCGGCCGACCGAGGGCGGCAGCACCGCGCTGTCCGGCGGTGTTCTCTACCTGGGTGCCGGAACCGCGCTGCAAAAAGCCGCCGGATTCGAAGACGATGCCGAGGCCATGGCGGCTTTCATCAGCGCCGGCCAGCGCTACCCCGACCTGAAGAAAATTGCCCTGTACTGTGAGCAGAGCCCGGCTCATTTCGACTGGTTGGTCGCCAACGGCGTACCGTTCACCAATACCTTCAGTCCCGGCAAGGAGCGCCCCGAGGAACCCGTCTCACTGTTCCACTCCGGCGGTGAGCGGGGATATCCCTTCAGCGAACTGGCGAAACCGGCGCCGCGCGGTCACGTCCCGGCGACTCAAGGACGCAGCGGTGCCTTGCTGATCGGCACACTCAACGCCTCCGCCCGAAAACTCGGCATGAAGCTCGTTACGGATTCGCCGCTGGAAAAGTTGATCGTCGAAAGCGATGGCCGTGTCGTCGGGGTCGCTTATCGCAGTGGCGGAACGACAACCCACGTTCGGGCCAGACGCGGGGTCGTGCTCGCCTGCGGAGGATTCATTCACAACAGCGCCATGACGGAGCTGTACGCGCCGGTGCTGCGCGACTGCGTACCGCTGGCGGCTCCGGGCGATATCGGGACGGGAATACGGCTCGCCCAGGGCATTGGCGCCGCCACGGCGCGGCTGGATGAAGGCTTCGCCATCATTCCACTGTATCCGCCCGAGCATTTGCTCAACGGCATCATCGTCAATCGCTCTGGCCAGCGCTTCGTCGCGGAAGATTCCTACTACGGCGTGCTCGGGCACCATATTGCCTATCTCCAGCAGGGAAAGGCTTATCTGATTGTCAACCAACACCATGCGCTGCCCGCTGAAAACCATAAGTTCACCGAGCGCGCACGGGGCACACCGACCGAAATAGCCCATGCGCTTCAACTGCCGGCGGGCGCGCTGGAAGCCACCCTCTCGTACTACAACGCCCACGGCGCCGAGGCACATGACCCCCTGCTTCGCAAAGCGTCCCGATACGTCGTCCCGCTGCAATCCCCTTTGGTTGCCTACGATCTGAGCCTGGGCAGCACTTTCTTTCCCGCGCATACATTCGGAGGGCTGCGCACGGATACGGACAGCCGCGTCATACATGTGAACGGAGAACCGATTCCCGGCCTGTACGCCGCCGGCCGCACCGCCCGCGGACTGCCGGCCGCGCCTTACCTCGCCAGCGGTTTGTCCCTGGGCGACGCCACTTTTTTCGGACGCCGCGCGGGCCGTCATCTTGCGCAGCAGCGCAGCTAGGGAAGCCGCCATGCTCGAAGGAAAAGTCGTTATCGTCAGCGGGGCCGGTCCGGGACTTGGCGGCCAGCTCGCCCTGGCCGCGGCTCGCAACGGTGCCCAGGTCGCATTCTGCGCGCGCAGCCAGCGGAGCCTCGACGCGGCCGCGCAGTGGCTCGGCACGCTACCGGACGCCAATGGGTTTGCGATGACCGTCGATATCGCGGACCCGGCATCCTGCGTGTCATTCATCGAAGCGACCATCGCACGTTTCGGCCGCATCGATGCGGTCATCAACAACGCCTTTCATCCGCTCGCGCCGGCCACAGTGCAGGACGCGGACTTTGCCCAATGGCGAGCGGCCCTCGATACCAATCTGTTCGGCTCTCTTCAGATGACCCGCTGCGCCGTGCCGGCGTTGAAGCAGAGCGCCGGCGCAGTGGTGATGATCAACTCGATGAATACGCGCCAGCACATCGGCCTGCGCGCCGGGGTTGCCGCCTCCAAAGGCGCGCTTCTGGTGGCGACGCAGTACCTCGCGCGCGAGCTGGGACCGTTCGGCATCCGGGTCAATACCGCGTTGATGGGATGGATGTGGGGGCCCGCCCTGCGCTCCCACTTCGAACAACTGGCAGCGGCCGGCGGCGTATCCGCCGGCGACCTGCGCGCGGAGATCGAACGCGACCTCGCGCTGGGCGCGATGCCGACCGACGCCGATTGCGCCGAAGCGGCCATTTTTCTCGCGTCGGACCGGGCCAGAGCCATCACCGGCGCCTGCCTCGATGTCAACGCCGGCGCATTCCTGGACCATTGACCCACCATTCTTGAATACGCTTGGGTACGTTGCATGCAAAGACGCTGGTCGACACTGCTGGTCGCTTTTATCTCCAAGAACATCGCCATGAGCGCGACCTTCGGTTGCTTCGGGTTGATATTGCCCGCGCTGGTGAATCACTTCGCGTCGGACGTCACCACGATCTCCGTCGCCATCGCGCTGGTCAGCCTGGTGATGGGAGTGGCGGCGCCCGCTGTCGGTTATCTGCTGGATCGATGGTCGATGGCCGGCACCGTCACCGGCGGCGCCCTGGTCACCGCCGCGGGCTTCGGCGTGGCCTCGAACGCGACCTCCGCCTGGCAGTTCATCCTGGCCTACGGGCTGCTCGGCGGTCTCGGCGTGACGGCGATGGGCGCGCTGCCCGCGGCGAAGCTTGCGGCGGCGGCGTTTCCCGCCGCGCGCGGCAAAGCCATTGGTGTTGCGATGCTGCCGCTATCCAGCGTCGCCGCGCCGCTGATTTGCGCCCCGCTGCTGGCGCTCTGCGGGTGGCGTCTGCTTCTACAGGGTTTCGCGGTCCTGTCGATATTCACAGCCCTGCTGGCGGCTGTACTGGTGCTGCGCAATGCGAGCCCGACGGCCACGCCAACAAGTGGCATCGTTGAATCGGCGAACTCAACCAGCGGTGTATTCGGAGCCATTGCGCTCTCCGCCGGCATCCTGCTGTCGGGCGGGATTCTTTTGATGACCTATATCGCGCCGCATGCCCGGAATATCGGCATGGATGCCGGGCAGTCGGCGGCGCTGCTGGCTGTCGCGGGCGGCGCGGCCATTCCCGGCGCCTACCTTTTCGCCTGGCTGGCGGATCGGATCAGTCCGGCTCGCGCCCTGATCGTGAACGCCGCCCTTCAATCCATTTTGTGGCTCATGCTGGCCTGCCTCCCTGCGAGCGCCGGCCTATGGCTGACCGCGGGTCTTATTGGATTGTGTGCGGGCGGCGCGAATCCGACCTTCTCGGTTTGCATTGCATCGCTCTACGGCCAGCGGCGCTTTGGCGCGATGCTCGGCCGACTGTCGTTGGTGGTGGTGCCCTTCACCATCGTCGCCACGCCATTGGCCGGCTGGAGCTTCGATGTGTTCGGCGATTATGTCCGCCTGCTGTGGTGCGAGGCCGCGCTATGCGCCGCGGCGGTGATCGTCCTTTTTCGTCTTGACCTGCGCTTGCGGCGCCTTAGCTGATGTGTTAAAGATCCCATCGTTACTTCCGGCCGGATGCTGTGCGTGACACAAAACTATAATTAGAGCGCACGGCGCGCCAATGACATTGACGACTCTTCGCATCCGGCTCGGCCCGCTGTGCGAGCCGTCAATCGGGCTCCGTCGCAATGGAGACCGCTGTGAAGACTTCCACCTCCCAGAGCTGCCGCGCCTTCCACAACGCCTCACGCAGTTTGTCCACAGAAGAAATCACAGCCGCGCTGACACGAACCCATCGCCGCGCCATCAGTAATTATCTGGTGCGACGCGCCGCCGGCCATCCCAGCGGGTGCCGCGTGATGCGCCCGTACGAAGTCGAAATCATGTTCCACTACATACTGGGCGCGGCGGATCTCGCGGGAGGCCTGGCCAACATCAAGCGCTTCACCTTCATGTTGCGCGAGCGTCTCGGCAACGGCCGCATGAACATCGCCTTCGAGAGGGACCATGCTGCGATCAGCATTCGCTACGGATGGACGGGGGGACAATGCGAAAAAAACAAGGATGCGACACTCGAAAGCCTTGAGATACTACTGTACTTTTTGCAATGGGCCGTCGACAGCGAATCGGTGTTCGATGCGATACAGGTGCCGTGGCCGTTCGACGCCCGCACGCATGAAGTCCTGTTGAAATTGAGTCGCCAGGTCAGCTACGGCAGCGATCAGATTCGCATCGATATCGGCGGCGGTCAGCTGGCTCAGCCCATCGTCAAAACGGCGGCTCAAATCCGCAGCTTTTATGCGTTGCTTCCGTTCTATCTGACATTTGGATTTACCCGTACGTTGAACGAGCGCAACTATTATCTGCAACTGGTGCGCAGCCATTTCAACCAACATAAAACGCTGCCCGCCCTGGGCGATCTGGCTCAACTATGCGGCCAGTCGCCTTCATCCTTGAAACGGCATCTGGCACAAAGCGACATTTCATTTCGCGCTCTGATCGCCGAATTTCGTTTCGAAGGAGCGCGCCAGCTCTTGCAGGAGGGCCGGCTCTCGATCAAGGAGATTGCCTTCAAGCTCGGCTACCAGGATCACAACGCATTTCGCCGGGCCTTCAAGGTGTGGAGCGGTTTGCAGCCGAGTCGCTGGCGCGCCGAACCTCAGGCGCTGCCAGGCTTATGATTATTTTTACCGGATAATATTTTTTACCGGATAATATTTTCCGCCCAATGATGATTGGCGGGCAGGATAATATTTTCCTGCCCAATCATGATGGCTGCCGGATAACTATCGGCCCGGACCATTATTGGTTGAAGCGCACCTGCACATGGGCTCGGCGCTCTCGCAACATCTCCGCACGCGATGAGACCAGCCCATCCTTCCAGCCGGGAATCCGGCTCGGAAGATCGGCGACGTTGACAAGTTCAGCGCTCGGCCACAGGTTTTCAGGTATATCGCCTTTCACGCCGTCGAAGCGCAGCAAGAAAACACCGCGCGGCAGCTCGCCGGTATCGAGCCAGTTTCGATAGTGCGGATCGCTCCCCGCCACCACGAAATAATAAGCGCCATCGAGCGCCTGCAAAGCCTGCCGCGTATTCAGGCTGGTTATTCGATCCGCGTAGTCCAGCGAAGCGAACCATAGATCGGTGAGCTGAACGCCCTGGTAAGCCGCCGCTGTCGGCCAGGTCTTGATCACGAGCGCCTGCGCGGGAGACAACGCAAAATAGCCCTGGGCCATCCAGCGACCGTTGACGCCGCCGACCGCCGCGGTATCCAGGAGCGGTGACAAGGTGTTCGGCGGTTGCTTGTCCAGGTAGTGTTGTTGCACGAATCGCGGCCATACGGTGGCCGCCCGATGCAGCGCATCGCCCGCATTGCGCAGCCGACTCGCGATCGCCGCATTGTGCTCGACGGGGCGCCGCTGGCCCAGCGACGCTACCTTGTCGATATGAATGTCGCCCGGATTGGCGGTGCTCCAGTTCGTATATATTTGCCGAACAATGACCACATCGGCATCGGCGGGGCTGAGCAGCCAATTTTCGCCCTGCTTTTTTGCCGAGAGATAAACCTCGAAACTGCCGTCCTTGCCGAAGTGCACGGTATCGAAATCGAGAAAACCGGCGACATGTCCCTGCCCCGCCCAAGGCTCCCCCGCGTAAAGCTGAAACTCCACGCGCGCGGCGGAACCGCGGTTTCCCCAGATCCGATAGGTCTCGCCGCCTCGGATGCGGCTGAATAAATAGCGTTGATCCGGATTGTCGCCACCCTCGCGAATACGTGTGTCCAAAATGCGGAAGTAGGGAAAATCGGGGTCCTGAATCACCTGTTCCTCCAGTGACCGGATCAGCATGCGGGCCAGATGCAGATAGGCTCCACCTTGATCCTCTCCGCGACTGAAGGCGTCGAACCGCGTCAGCTCGGTTTCGGATTTGCGAATACTTTCCTGCAGATATTCCAGCGACCCGTGCAATGCCTGCCGGTCATCCACGGCGGGTTCGGCGCAAAGCGATAGCGGCAGCAACGCCGCGGCCACCGCTGCAAACAGATTTTTTTCTTTCATCGTGAATCCTCTTTCGATGTGTCTCGGCCTATGACCCCTCATGTATACCCGATTGACGGCGGTGGCACCGATCGCTCTTCTGGCAGCACAGCCCGCATTTCTGGCATGTCGACGCCCGCCCTTCGGCCCGCGCGAAAGACAGAAAAATGAGCCTTCGTGCAATACCTCCAATGTCTGCCATCGGTGTAACGTGCCATTCAAATAACAACGTGAATCCAGGAGCTATCGATGCAAACCCAAAAACTGTTTTTCCCCTCGCTGCTCTGCGCATGTCTGCTGATGCTGCCTGTCACCGCCGCCCACGCGGAGGACGCCCAGACGGTGGCCGACCGTCTGGATGTACTCGAACTGAGCAGCCGATACGGCTGGGGAGTCGACGCCGTGGACAAAGCGGCGTTGGCGCGCGTCTTCGCCCCCGATGCCATCGCCGAATATGTGGGAGTCGGCGAGAACGCCATGGCGCTGAACGAACACCTGGAAGGCTTCGAAGCCATCTACGGGTGGCTGCAGAAAAATCTCGGACAACGCAAAGGCACGCAGGGAGTGCCGGTGCATTTTGTGACGAATCAAATCGTCGAGCTGCACGGCGACAGCGCGGACCTGCGCTATTACATGCACAACCGCTGGATGGCCGCCGGCGGCGTCTACCACGTCACCGCCATACGGACTCCGGTCGGTTGGCGCATCGCCAGGCTGAGACTGGAAGAGCAGACCTGGAAACCCGAGCACTACGCCAAGGACCCCAAGGCCAACCAATACCTAAAACAAAAACCCTGAACGGCGCCGTTAGCGCGTCGTTACTTATTTGCCACCAAGAGGCCAGCCATGAAGAAACAGCAAGCCTTATCGGGTCTGACCGCCCTCGCCTTGGCGCATTCGATCACCGCCAGCGCGCAGGGATTGGAAGAAGTGGTCGTCACCGCGCAAAAGCGCGCGGAGGATTTGCAGACCACGCCGATTTCAATGACGGCATTTTCCGCGGAAAAACTCAGCGAACTCGGCGCCCAGCGCGCCATCGATATCGCCCAGTACACGCCCAACGTCAACATTGTCACCAACAACGTGAGCAACACCGGGATTGCTGTCGGCATCCGCGGCATCCAGGCCGCGGATGCCGCCATGGGCGCGGACTCGAAAATTGGAATCTATCTGGACGGCGTCTACCTCGCGCGTATTGCCGCCGCCTCCTTCGATGTCGTCGACATCCAGCAGATCGAGGTACTGCGTGGACCGCAGGGCACGCTGTGGGGAAAAAACACGACCGGCGGCGCCATCAATATCGTGACCGAGAAACCGCGCGGCAGCCTGGGTTTCCGCCAGTCGTTCAGCTTTGGCAACTACGATTACTTTCGCTCCCACACCACCATCGACACGCCAACCTGGAATGGACTGTCCGCCAAGCTTTCCTATGATCGCTCCCGCAAGGATGGCGAGATTCGAAATACTCATCCCGGTAATTCGAAAAGACCCGGCGACATGGACAACGAGGCGTATGCGATCGCCTTGCGCTGGCAGCCATCGGATACCTTCACCGCGGACTATACCTATGATCGCCATAACCGCGACGGCATCGGTCCGGGCAACCAGATGGTCGCGGTCAATCCGCAGCTGGCCGCGCTGCCGACCGCGCTGCTCAATACGGCTGGCGGACAGGTGCAAATCGAAAACCCGTTCTGGAGCGCCGCGCGAGGCGCTTCGACTTCGCGGCTGTCGGCATTCGATATCAATGCCCGCGAGGAACACAACGATCTCGCGGGTCACAATCTGACACTGAGCTGGCAGGTGGGCGACGCCGAAATCAAATCGATTTCCAGCTATCGCACCTACGATGGAATAAAACCGGGGGATTTCGACGGCGGAGGATATGCCACGCCGCTGTTCGAGGCCGACCTCAGCGAGTCGCAGCGCCAGATTTCACAGGAACTTCAAATTACCGGCGATGCCTTCGAGGATCGGCTCAAGTACGTGGCGGGCCTGTACTACTTCAGGGAGAAAACCTCGACGCACAATCCGCAACACTTTGTCGTCCAGACGGGCACCGCATCCAGCGGGGAACTGATTCTGGCGGCGCTGAACTCGCCGCTCATTTATACGACGCACAACGAATCCAAGGCGGCGTACGGTCAATTTTCGTATACGCCGCCCATCCTCGACGACAAACTTCGCGTCACCCTGGGCTTGCGTTATACCGAGGATGAGAAGGAAGCGGACCTGATCAGCCGCAATGCCCGCGGCAGCGATACCTGGTCCAGCCTGAACCCGGCGTTCGTCGTCGACTATCAGGCGTCCGAGGATATCAATGTCTACGGCAAGGTCACCACGGGCTACAACGCTGGTGTGTTCAATGTGCGCGCGGCCAGCGCGGCGATTTTTCAGAAACCCGCCGATGCCGAAAACCTGATCAACTATGAACTGGGCTTCAAGTCGGAGTGGTTCGACCAACGCCTGCGCTTCAATGCCGCGGCGTTCTGGATGGACTACACGGATCTACAGGTCAGCCAGTTCGTGGCGAGCCCCGCCGGCGCATCGACGATCATCACCAACGCCGGCGAGGCGGAGATCAAAGGCTTTGAGCTGGAAATGATTGCACGCCCGATCCCCGCACTGACACTCAGCGCGAGCTGGGGCTACACCGATGTCGATTACAAGGAGTTCATCACCAGCGTCAACCAGATAACCGGCCAGGTGGTGGATTCCGCCGACAGCGCCAAACCCGTGCTCGCCCCCCGCAATACCGGCAATGCCGCCATCGACTATGAAATCGGCCGCTGGGAATTTGGCAAAGTCAGCGCGCGCGCGGATGTGACGCACAGCGACGGATTCGATTTCAATCCGTTCCTGACACGTTACACGCATGCCAGTGGACACACGCTCTACAACGCGCGCCTGACACTGGCGGATATGCCGGCACTGAGCGGAAATTTACGCATCAGTCTGTGGGGAAAGAATCTCACCAACGAGAAGTATCGCGTCAACGGCATCGACTTCGGCGTGGACAGCGCTTCGCTCGGTTACGCGATTGCGGTGTTTGGCCCGCTGCGAAGCTATGGCGCCGACATCGCGTACGAATTCCAATGATGCAGCCCTAGCGGTTCTCCCCTTCCGGCTCAGGACGAGTCGGCTCTTTCAGCACGATGGCAACCGAACTCCCGAGCAGCGCCAGCATGGATAACGACAACCCAAGCAATCCCGGTCGACGATCGATTCTTAAAGCGGGAGCACTGGCCGGCGCGGCTTTTCTCACGGCAAGCTGCACGGCGGCCCCCGGGAAATTCGCGGAAAACCTGCACGGGCGTATCATCGATTTCCGCATACGACCGCCGTTTCGCGGCTTTCGCGCGGCATTGCACGCCGGGCGATCGCCGGCATCGAGCGACGATGAATTGATGGCGCAATTGCTGGCGGAAATGGCGGAGGCCGGCATCGGCCACGCCGTCGCGATGGGCCGTGTGGCGCCCGCGGCCGGAGCCATGGCGGCGCGCATCCCCAACGCCGATGTGATCGAGCTGGTGCGCCGGTATCCCAAGCTGTTCTCGGGTTTTGGCTCGGTCGATGTGCGCGACCAGGCACGGGCCTTGGACGACATCGACCGCTGCCTGGACTCCGGCTTGCGCGGCATCGCCTTCGACAATCCCTTGTCGGTGCCCCCTTTGTACGATGACGATGCGCGCCTTTTTCCACTCTACGAGCGCTGCGCCCGACACGGCCTCATCATTTCCTTGACCAGCAGCGTCATGGTGGGACCGGACATGACCTATTCCATGCCGCTGCATATTCAACGCGTGGGCCTGGCCTTTCCCCAAACTCCCATCGTGGTGCCGCATGCGGCCTGGCCGTGGACGCTGCAGATGATTGCGGCGGTGTCGCAGGGGCAGATGTTCAAGCTGTCGAACATCTACATGATGCCGGACTTCTACTTCAGCCAGGCACATGCTCCCGGTCGTCACGACTATATCGATGCGGCTGATTACGGCCTGGACAACCGCATCCTTTTTGCGAGCAGCTACCCGGCATTGCCACTGGTCTCAAGCGTTGCCGCGGTGAGAAGCATCGCCTTCGCTCGATCCGGCGCCTTGCGCCGCATCATGCACGATAACGCGGCGGCGTTGCTGAACTAGCATCGCCGCGAGTCGATGCGGGCTTTCCGCATACGGGATATCACCATCGGAGCGTCAATGGATACCCCCAACACTTTCCCTGTATTGAAACGCATGCCCCATGCATCGGCCTGGGCATGAATTCGAACCGATTATTTGCAACTTTGGGGAGCCTCACAATTTTGATCCAAGGATTTTCGGCCCAGGTCGGTTTGCGTTTTCGAGCTTGGCCGTCCGTCGCACGCCGAGACCTGGGTGGTACACGCCATGGCCGAGGGATCGATGTTATTGGTGTAGCCCTTACCTATCAGTACGAACAATTAATTCGATTCGAATTTCTCGGCCTTGCACAAGGCCGCTTTTTATCGCCGATCCCCAAGCAATCGGCGCCAACACCGCGATGCTGCCTGACGTTTCCATGCAGGGCCCCTCGCTCACCCTCGACGGCGCGCAGTCATCGAGGAAAAGTTGACCGGAGATGGCAAACCCGGACGCGAATCATTCGGAGCCGCCCCTGGATTTCTCGCACCCCTTGGCCGCCATGGAATTCCGAGCGTTGGGAAGATCAATATGCGTTGGAAAACGCCGTTTTCGAACCGCCATTTCCGCGGCGCCGCCGGGCCCGGCGCAACCGTAAACACCATGGAAATCGCGCGACCGGCGCGGTCTTACTGTCGCACCATCGCCACTTTCAAATTGTGCTCATGATCTTCGATCAGATCGCCGCTCACGTCGACCGTCGCGCTGTGCAACAAGCCGGTGAACCTGAAAGGCGGCGCATACCTGTCCCACACCGGCGATCCGGTGTCGGCGCCGCAGACCACGCCGCCGGCCAGCCCCAATGACAGCGGCATGGTGAGCGGTATATCGCCCTCGCCCACCGGCTTGTCGTCGATATACAAGCGGCCGCGACCGGGCGCGCCCTTGCCGTGCGCGATATCGGGCTTGCCGGTCACCTCGAATTCGAAACGCAACTGATGGCGTCCCTCCGGCACCGCGCTATCGGACTCGATGTGGAAAAACTGGCTGCCGACGTAGTTGTAGACATAGTGCAGTTTTCCATTCTGCACGTAGAAGGAATAACCGCCCTGCACATCGCCGGCGGACAACAGCGTGCCCTCCGCGCCGCCTTTGGGAATCTCCACATCCGCGACGATGCTGTGCGGCCGGTTCAGCACAATCGGTCCGGCGTTGACCGGCACCATCTGCGTGCCCGGATAATAAGTGTAAGAAGTGCGGGCGACGGCAATCTGCGGGCGCTCGTCCGCCAAACGCAGCGTGCCGCGCGAATCGATGGGAAGCACGTTGTACTTGCCCGCCTCCACATACCACATCGCGATCATCTCGATTAATTTCGCCCGATTCTCGGCCGCGACATTATGGTTCTCGGCGATATCGGTCTCGACGTGATACAGCTCCCAGCCCTTGGCATCCAGCTCGGTGAGCTTGTCCTTGTCGATCGGCGCGCCGAAAAACGCGCCCGCCTCCTGGAACGACGCACCGGGCCACGGACACACCGCGCGCCAGCCGTCGTGGTAAATGGAGCGGTGTCCGAACATTTCAAAATACTGGGTGACGTGTTGCGTGGGCGCGTCGGCATTGTTCAGCGCATGGGCGAAGCTGTGGCCTTCGAGCGGCGCCTGGGTCACGCCTTTGATCGTCGTCGGATTGTCGATGCCGAGCAACTCCAGCACGGTCGGCACCATATCGATGATATGCGCGAATTGCGTGCGTTTTTCGCCCCGGCTCTCGATGCCCTGCGGCCAATGCACGATAAACGGATCGCTGACGCCGCCGCGATAGGTTTCGCGCTTCCAGCGTCGAAAGGGCGTATTACCCGCGAAGGTCCAGCCCCAGGCATAGTGGTTGAACGTATTCGGCCCGCCCAGCTCGTCGATCTTTTGCAGATTCTCGGCCAGCGAATCCGGCACGTTGTTGAAGAATTTGTTTTCGTTCACCGATCCCGTCGGACCGCCTTCGGCGCTGGCGCCGTTATCGGAGACGAACATGATCAGCGTGTTGTCCCAGGCGCCGATCGATTTCAGGAAATCGAACAGGCGGCCATAGTGGTAGTCCGTGTGAGTCTGGAAACCGGCGAATACTTCCATCATGCGCGCGTACAGTTTCTTTTCCTCGGCCGAGAGCGAATTCCAATCCGGCACATCGGGATCGTGGCGCGACAGCTCGGCATCCTTCGGCACAATGCCCAGCTCTTTCTGTCGCGCGAAGGTTCGCTCGCGATAAGCATCCCAGCCGTCGTCGAACTGCCCTTTGTATTTATCCGCCCACTCCTTCGGCACATGGTGCGGTGCGTGCATCGCGCCGGGCGCGAAGTAAAGAAAAAAAGGTTTGTTCGGCGCGACCTGGCGCGAATCGGCGACGAAGCTGATCGCCTTGTCGACCAGATCCTCGGTCAGGTGGTAACCCTCGGCCGGCGTTTTCTCCGGCTCGACGCTGTGATTGTCGTAAACCAGCTCCGGATAATATTGATGGGTATCGCCGCCGAGGAATCCATAAAAACGCTCGAAACCGCGACCCAGCGGCCAGCGATCGTAGGGACCGGCCGCCGATATCTGATCCGCCGGCGTCAGATGCCACTTGCCGACGGCATAGGTGTTGTAGCCGTATTGCAGCAGCATCTCGGACAAAAATCCGTTCTCGAAGGGAATATTGCCGTTGCCGCCGGGAAACCCCGTGGAGCCTTCGGTGATGCAGGACATCGCATTGGAGTGATGATTGCGGCCCGTCAGGATGCACGAGCGCGACGGCGAGCACAGCGCCGTCGTGT
>Ga0153956_1000538_pt1 | contig 41352 bp, 40 predicted proteins | sample TSFL040MetaG_FD_104704 | JGI IMG/M metagenome (GOLD analysis project Ga0153956, IMG submission 104704) | Attine ant fungus gardens microbial communities from Florida, USA - TSFL040 MetaG | ecosystem: Host-associated > Fungi > Mycelium > Unclassified | place: USA: Florida, Wekiwa Springs... | reverse complement strand
TGGGCAGACGCTGGGCGCGTTTCTCGTTCATGCCGGGTCGCATGCGACGGAGGGGCCAGTGGAGGCGCCGGTCAAACCGCCGCTTACCGACCTGGCGCGGGCCAGGGTGGTTGAACATTTCGTATTGACCGACGAAGGTATGGGTGTCGTTCTGCCGCGGCAGCGCTACCGGATAACGTTGAACGACGGGCAGATTATCGAAGGCACTAGCAATAAGAGTGGGGAAACCGAGCTCGCTATGAGCGAGAGCATACAGATCGCGACGCTTGAATTGTTCCGCAAGAATGGATCGCTGCTCTCGGCCTATCAACCGCGCTTCACGCAGGATGCCCAGAAGGCAGCCAGAGATTAAAACGGAATCGGAAATGACCATAAAAGATACGCCTCGCATACATCGGATTGGCCCTCATGACATGGCTGTTGCGGCGCCGGACACGCCCAATGGCAGTATTAGGAAACAGTACGCGGTCTGTACCTCGGACAATTGGGGTTTGCGGTATTCGGATGCTGACACGGATCCCAGACGCAAGGGAAAGCTTGCTTACCCTGTCGCCCGCGACTTCGCCGCAGCCATGTATCGGATGCTGACCAAAGACGTGCAATGGGGAAAAGTCTATTTCGGGTCGAAGGGTGACGCGCCGAAGCTCAAACTTGAGTGGCCATTGAACGACGAATCGAAAATCCTGCTGATTCGATTGATTAAACCCGTTCTGGCCAAGGCGCTGGGTAGTGGCAATTTCGCGTTGCCCGCAGATGCGATGCCAACACTTTCCCTGGAAGTACCGTCGCCGGAAACTCCTCCCGGTATCGGTGGCACGTTCAGCTACGGTAGTTGGGATCTGGTTTTGAGTCTTTCACAGATCGAACGAATGTTCATGCTGAAAGGGGCTGACACGGACATCAACGATCAGCGCAGCCAGATGGCACCACTGAGCGCATTCGCCAACTCGATTTACCACGAATGCCGCCACTGTCAGCAATCTTTCTGGATTTTTGCATTGGTGCAGGCGAATGAATATGCGGATACCTTCAACGCGATTCCGAACATTGCAAAATGGCCTGGCATCGCCGCACTCACCGATAAGGCCAAGGCAATTGTCAACCTCGCAGCTGATTACAAATTTGAGTCGGACGAGCCTACTGTATTCGCCAGTCTTACCAGGATGGCCGTTGCACAGTATCTCTACACACTGGCTATCTGGTTGAATGCCTACCCGCAAACTGATGCCCAGATGAAGCGACCACGTTTTTATCCGCCATTCGCACCGAACGCTGTGACATTGCAAGCGGAATACGGAAGGGTGCGCACATTGGCAATTGATCTTTTACAGTATGTTGGAATAGGAGGCACATCAATTGATGTTGATGCGATGGTTCAGGAATTTCCACAGTGCTCGCTTTCCGCATACAGTAGCAGGCCATGGGAAAACGATGCCTTCGTCTGTGGCGATATGGAAACCTCTTATTGGAACGCGGGTACGGGTCTTGCTCTTAAAACATATTCTTCTGATTGGTGTAGTCACGCTTACCGGTTTAACTATGATCCGGTCCGCTTCTCCAGCGACCATCCAGACTATCCGGCCGGTGAGTGATATGTCGAGCGCAACGATTCAAGAGCAAATGACATCCGGCCAGCAGGTACAACTACTGCATATAGTTGACCTTGGACTGAAATGGGCTGCCGGAGAGATATCGTTCAAAGATGTCAAACAAAGGCTCGGAAAACCAAACCTGATTTCAAATGAAGACGAGGCTAGTGAAATTGAATGCATGTATTTCCAAGATGGCATGGTGATTGATTTCGTCTTCAACAAACTTCGACTTCGCAATGGGCACCCTGAGGAGTCGTACTTCAGACTGAGTGTTAGTGAGAGTGTTCATACCAACATCCGGAAAGAGACGCTCGATAATCTCGGCCTGTATCGCATCGGTAGTGGCGACTCGAATGACGGTGTGCGAACGGAAACAGGCGAGTTCATGAACTGGTTTGGCAGCATGCCCGGTGGGGACGTAAACCGCGTTCTGTTTGCATACTGGTTGCCAATTCGGGCGGATTCACCCTTTGAGGTACATGTGGACGCAACCTATGAAGGCAAGCTCGATCAACGCGATACGTGGCCAGATCTGAAAAGCTTGATGGAGGCCGTAGACCTGCGCAAGATTGAAATTTATCGCCGTTACCCAACGGCGGAGTAACTTGGCTAGCTCATATTTCACTCGGCGCTGCGCGATCCTGCACAACTGGTAGGGAGAAGGTAGCGTCTGACGCGCTTGGAGTTGTAGGTGTGGAGCTCAGAGCATCGCACCAGGTGCCCTGGGCGGCCTCAAGCGGATGAATTCCCGCATGGCAGCCATGAATTCGACAGCCTGCAACTTAGACTATGTCGAAAAATCAACATTGATCGGAATTGTTAGAGCCGGAGGAGCTTGAGTGGCGCAATCACGCAAAACGTGAGAAGTGAGGCCAGGCGAATCTGCTACGGCAATTTCGTGCTTCGGACATGAACCTCAAAACATTGCTGACAATCAGTGCAGCCGCAAGTATGCACTCGCCTACAACCCAAGCCGCCTCAGAGAACCTGCTGGCGAACTCTCTGCAGAACAGCCTGCTCCTGACAATGGAACAAAGTGAGATACCAGCGATGCTTTCGAAACATTACATGACTGGTGAAGAGCAGACGCAAGTACTCATGGCTATGAAAACAGGCCTGCGATGGGCTGCCGGAGAAATTACTTTTGAAGATGTGCAGAAGATTCTTGGAAAATATCAAGACGGACCCTATGAAAGTGGTTCTGATATTTCCTATATGTATTACCCTGATAACAGCGTGTCGATCGAATTTTTATTCAAAAAAAGACTGATCGACAAAAAGCTGATCCCTGATTATTTCGAGTTACGGGTGAGTGGTCATTGCATAACCCATATTACAACGGAAAGTTACGAAACCTATCTTGGACTCCATCGGCTCGTATACGGCGAATTGATAGACGGGGTACGAAAAGAACCGCGCACGTTCTTTAATCCCGGTCTGGGCGATTTCCTCGGCGACCGCAATCATGTCGGCCTTTCGTATCGTTTGCCATTGCCGGACGACTCACCGTTCGATGTCTACGCAGACTTCGATTTCGAAGGCCGCAATGACCCGCCCGATTACGCCAGCCTGAAAACTGCCGATAATTTGCGCTCGGTGACGATCACCCGCACGTACCTGACACAAAAAGAGCTCGAAGAGCGCCGCATGGCAGAGGGCAAAAGTAGGAACCCCGATTGACGTTGACCGTATGGCGGATGTGTTGCCGCGACGGATTGACTATGCTGGCCGTCCATCGGAAGAAGACGCATTTTTCGGCGGGTATGTGGGGGGCAGTACCGGGATCACGTTCAGCATGGCAAGATTCCTTCGATTCCCGCTGATAGCTGTAGCGACCTTTATGAGCAGGCACAACATGACGATCATCTCGCCAGAATCGTCCAGCAACAGCTCGACGCGCGCGGTGCGGCGGAAGGGATATTGAATATAGCGGCAACAATGACCCACCGGACTATTGCAGCCTGAATAACCTTGAGGACCTTCGTAGCATCAATATCAATCGCGCCTACCTGAGGCCGGCGGAGCTCGAACGGCGCAACGAGGTCACGCTTCCCTACCCCAACGCCTTCAACACAAGCTCATACGATCGCCCGATCCATACCGCCGCATCGCGATGATCGCGCAACGCGTCGCCGGTATTCGGATGCAGAAACACGTCGAGCGCGCCGTGATTGAGCGTGAGCCAGCCGACCACGTCGGCGAACTGCGCCTGCGTGAACGCCAATTGATACGACCACATCGGATGCGGGCCGACGGGGCGTTCGTGAAAGCGGCCGATCTGCAATGCGTCGCCCCAGTGCGCGGCGATCTGCTCGCGAAACGCCCACGCGGCATCGCGGCTCGCCGCATCGAAATAGATGTGCGCGTGCCAGCTATCGATCGCTGACGGATCACGAAAAGTCATCTGAGTGTTCATCGCGTATCAGTCTTTATCCGACATTCGTTCTGCTTCACGCTCCGCTTGCGTGCGCGCTGTGAAGCGCATGTGAAACTGTATCTCATCCTCACCGACGATCTCGAAGCCGAGCCGATCGTACAGCCGCTTCGCCGGATTGCCTTTGAGCACGTCCAGCGCGACCGGCAGCGCGTCGGCCGCGGCGGCGCGCAGCACGGTGCGCAGCGCCAATTCGCCGATGCCGCGCCCTTGCAGCGCCGGCGCGATCTGCAATTGCTGAACGAACCATTCGGTGTCGCTGCGATGCGCCTTCAGCAGACCCGCGGGGACGCCGTCGATACAGATCACCTGCGCCGCGTCGTAACGATGCATGAGACGCGCGCGATGGGTGTCGTCGTCGGTCGGTTCGCCGGCGCGCACGAGATGTTCGGTCATCGTCGCCTTGCGCAGTTCGAACAGGAACGCTACGTCGTCCGCTTGCGCAGCGCGCAGGCTTAACGCGGATTGTTGGGTTCGCGGATGAACGGGCATGTCGGCAAGGTCGGCGCGTCGGGGCACGTAATTTCGCACGGATGGTGCGGGCGGCGCAAGGAGGAATCGGCGTCGATGGTCGCGCCCTCGATGCCTTTTTGTCATGTGGCTATGTTCCGGCTTTCGCAGTTCGCGAAGCGCACGGGGCCGCGCGATTGCGGCGGCGTTCGCTTTGGCCGAACAATCCACGCCGTGTTTGCCGGCGGCTGTCATGGCTGAGGCGTTTAGGGGAAAGAGTGGCCCGCGGGTAGGCACGCTTGATTCACGCAACGTCCGGTGTGCCGTTCACAGCGTCGAGGTACGATGCGGATCGCGCAACCGCGGCGGTGTAAACCCGCAGACGTAAAACAACGCGTGTAAAAACAGCAGGGCAACAACGTTGTAATAACGGCGGCCGCTGCACATGTCACACGGTTTTCCCGGCGGCGTTCGGGCGGTATGGCGAATGTCGCAATCAATGTTACGAGGTGAGTTATGACGACGATCGAGGCGGTAGGCAGCGTCTCGGCAGATGGGCGTACGGTGATCTTTCAGCTTTCGTCGCGTGGGCGCGAGCTTGAATGCGCGATCACGCGCGAGGCGCTCGAGCAGCACTTCTGGCTGCGGCGCGACGCGGACGACGCGCGCGTTCTGCAGACCTTCGAGGACGGGCGCAAGCGTATTACCGCGATCGCCGAGCGGAAAATGCTCGCGCGCCCGGGCGAGAAAGTGCTGTTGACGATCGACGATTTTTCGACCCGCCGTTAAGCTTCGCGACGCGCCGCGCGCGTCGGCTGAACGCCATTTACCGGCCGATGCGGCCCCTCGTTCGCACGCATCGAGACCCGATCCGCGCTGTTACATTCATTCGCCAAATTAACCCGCCAATGCCCCTCGCTTCGCGCAATTGCATCCGCGCGTGCGGGCCTACACTGTTTTCCATGGAGCGACAAATCACCGAACTCCATCGGCGCGATCTTCCCCCGCGCTGTGTTGAACCGTACCGTTGATGGCAGTAAGTAACGCGCAGTTGCAGTGGCATCACGCAGTTCGCAGCATGCATCACGTAGTGAGCAGTCTGTAATCGGTAACGTGCAGTAGAAGCAATGGGTAGTCGCAACAGGTAAAAATACGCGCAATCCCGCAGGGACGAGCGCGAATCGGTTGGGGGTGCGGCGCGGTGCGGTGCAGTCAGAAGCGAGGGACCAGGCCGCATGCAGCAGCGTCACGCAGTAACGCAGTACACGGTAGACATCGCGGTAGCGCAGTAGCAGTACGGTTTGAAATAGATGGTTCGAAGTAGCTTTGAAGCAAGTAAAAATTGCAGTGGCAGTTCAGGAAGCAACAGCCTTGTGCTGGTGGCTTAAGGTCGGCAGGCATCCACGCGCATGACCGACTGTTCCATCCTGTCAGCCCTGTTCCTCGCGGAACAGGGCTTTTTTCATTGGAACGGATCGTGCGCCTTGTATCTGGCGGGTTCGAACCGATATGCGGGCTATTGCATCCTGCGATACGGTTCGATAACGGCGCGCTGCGTTTCGTGAACCGTCGGGCGCTCGAAGCGTCGGACGGGTTTGAGCGGGGTGCCGCGCGTCGCGGCGCTTGCCGTCGCCGCATGCCGAAGTCCAGCCGTAGCAGTGACAAGGAGGTTGAATCGATGTCCAGTAAATCGCGAGTTCGCAAGCCCGGCCAACCGGCCCTGTCCCCGTTAATGCGCGCACTGACGCTGAGCCGTACCGCGCACGCGCCGGTCACGCAGACGATGCTGCTGCAGGCGTACGCCGCACTCGATGCATTCCGCCGCGGCTACGGCGCGCGCAATCTGCACACGACGCTCAGCCGGCATTTGCTGGTCGCGCAGGAACTCGCGTGCATCGGTCTCGCTGAAGACGCGCTCGCCGATATCGAAAGCGCGCACGCGGCGATGGTGCGGCTCGATATACGCGAACGCGATAGCGGCCGCTGGTTGCTCGAAGACGACGAATACGCGCGCCTGTGCACGGCGCTGGCGATCTTCGACGGGCAGTTGTCGGCGGCGTCGCTCGGTGAACTGGCAAGCGCGGAAGCGCGCATGATCGAAGGGCTGGTGAGATCCGCGCGGGTACGCGCGTTTGCGGACACGGCGGTCTAAGCCTGGCCGAGCCACGCGCCGTTCCTGCCGCAGAACGTCACCGTGTAGGTCGAATAGAGCGGCACGCCGCCCGCTGTTTACCGCTGTCATGCCCAGTTGCTAGACTGGTTGCGCCTCTTTCCGCGGATGCCGACTGGCCGCCGCGTTCATCGTCAAATGCCGGCGCGCGCCGCGCGCTCCGGCCAGCCACGCGGAAACCAATCGCAAACCAATCGCAAACCAATCGCAAACGAACCGGACCCAATCGGAGACGCCATGTCCTACATGCTGCTCATCGTCGAACCCCCGAATCAACGCGCCGAGCGCGGCGAAGCCGCGGGCCGCGAAGTCTACGGCCAGATGCTGCAATTCGCCGACGGCCTGAAGGAGCGCGGCAAACTGCTCGCGGCTGAATCGCTGACCGCGCAAAAAGACGCGGTGCGCGTGGAGGTCCGCAACGGCCAGCCGAAGCTCGTCGACGGTCCGTTCGCGGAGGCCAAGGAAATGATCGGCGGCTTTTTTCTGCTGAACTGCGACACCCGCGAAGAAGCATTGGAGATCGCGCAGGCCTGCCCGGCGGCGGCGTGGTGCACGGTCGAAGTGCGCAAGCTCGGGCCGTGTTTCATGTAGCCGTGGCGAAAGGCCTATCGGGCTTTCGCTCGGTATTTTCCCCAGGCGCTCACGCCCATGTCGATCCGGCCGCGCATCGCTCGTCGTGTGAATAAGGAACGTGCCGGCACCGCGCGTTCCGCAATCGATTCACTCGCATCCACTGACAACAACCCACTCGAAAAAGGGAGCAACGACCATGCGATTCATGATCATCGTCAAGGCCACGGCCGCGAGCGAAGCCGGCGAAATGCCCGAACCGCCGCTGATCGCCGCGATGGACGCCTACCACGAAGAGCTCGCCAAAGCCGGCGTGCTGCTCGACGCGACCGGCTTGCAGCCGACCTCGAAAGGCTGGCGTGTGCGCTACAGCGGCGGCAAGCGGACCATCGTCGACGGCCCGTTTGCGGAAACCAGGGAACTGATCGCCGGCTATACGCTGATCCAGGTGCGCTCGCGCGAGGAAGCGATGGAATGGGCGCGGCGTTTCCCCGCGCCGTTCGGCGAGAACGCCGATGGCGAAATCGAGGTGCGGCAGTTGTCCGAACCCGGCGACTTCGAGCCGGGCCCGGAAATCGACCGCTTTCGCAAGATCGAACAAGGTTGTCACTAAACCGGGGCCAACGGCCTTCCCTTTCTCCCGATTATCGGATGCCATCATGCACAAACAGATCTACGTGAACCTCGCGGTCGAGAACGTCGAACGCTCGAAGGCCTTTTTTACCGCGCTCGGCTTCAGCGTCGAGCCGCGCTTCAGTAACGATCATGCGGTGTCGTTGATCCTCGGCGAAAACATCTACGCGATGCTGCTCGTCAAGGACATGTTCAAGGGCTTCACGCTGAAGCCGCTCGCCAACGCGAAGGAGAGCACCGAAGTGCTCGTCTGCCTGTCGTGCGAGAGCCGCGAGGAAGTGGATACGCTGGTCGCGAAGGCGCTCGCCGCCGGTGGCGCCGCGCCGCGGCCGCCGCAGGATCACGGTTTTATGTACGGGCATGGATTCGAGGATCTCGACGGGCACATCTGGGAACTCGGGTATATGGAACCCGGCGCGGATCCGAGCGCCCACCAGGCCGCCAACTAAGGCCCAGCTCGTGACGACGCAGGCCACCCATCGTGCGATCGAGGCTGTCTGGCGGATCGAGTCCGCGAAGGTCATCGCTCACGTCGCGCGGCTCGTGCGCGACGTCGGGCTCGCGCAAGAGTTGGCCCAGGACGCGCTGGTGGCCGCGCTCGAGCATTGGCCCGACGCCGGCGTGCCCGACAACCCGGGGGCGTGGCTGATGACGACCGCGAAAAACCGCGCGCTCGACCAGCTGCGGCAGGAAGCGCTGCACGCGCGCAAGCGTGAGGAGCTCGGGCACGATCTCGACGCGGTCGAAGCGCACGTGGTGCCGGATTTCGTCGATGCGCTCGATGCCGCGCGTGCCGACGATATCGGCGACGATCTGCTGCGGCTGATCTTCACCGCCTGCCATCCGGTGCTATCGACCGATGCGCGCGTCGCGCTGACGCTGCGTCTGCTCGGCGGCCTCACCACCGATGAAATCGCGCGTGCGTTTCTCGTGCCGGAGCCGACCATCGCGCAGCGGATCGTGCGCGCGAAGCGCACGCTGTCGGCGGCACGCGTGCCGTTCGAAGTGCCGCAGGCGGACGCGCGCGCACCGCGCCTCGCGTCGGTGCTGCAGGTGATCTATCTGATCTTCAACGAAGGCTATTCGGCGACGGCCGGCGATGACTGGATGCGCCCGGCGTTGTGCGAGGAAGCGCTACGGCTCGGGCGCGTGCTCGGCGGACTCGTGCCCGGCGAGAGCGAAGTGCTCGGCCTTATCGCGTTGATGGAGATTCAGGCGTCGCGCACGCGCGCGCGCATCGATGCGCAAGGGCGTCCCGTGCTGTTGCTGGATCAGGATCGCAGCCGCTGGGATCCGCTGCTGATTCGCCGCGGGCTGGCCGCGTTGCAGAGCGCGCATGCGCTCGGTGGCGAGAGCGGGCCGTATGCGTTGCAGGCCGCGCTCGCCGCGTGTCATGCGCGCGCGCATCGCGCCGAGGACACCGACTGGGCGCGGATCGTCGCGCTATACGATGCGCTCGCGCAGGTCGCGCCGTCGCCGGTGGTCGAGTTGAATCGCGCGGTCGCGGTCGGGATGGCGTTCGGGCCGGCAGCCGGTCTCGAGATCGTCGACGAACTCGCCGCCGATGCGGCGCTCGCCAATTACCACTGGCTGCCCAGCGTGCGCGGCGATCTGCTGGTCAAGCTCGGACGTATCGATGAAGCGCGCGCCGAATTCGAGCGCGCCGCCGCGATGACGCGCAATGCGCGCGAGCGGGTGTTGCTGCTGGAGCGGGCACGCGGGCTCGCGCATTGAGTGTTGGGCGTGCGCCGTGTTCGAGTTGCGTTTTGCGTTTGAGTTGGATCGCCGTTGGATTGGCGTTGGCCGCGCCGTGCGCACGAACATCTGCGTGCGACCGGCGCGCCGTAATGAGCGCCGTAATTGTTCAGGCATCACCGATGCGAGCCACGTACGCACGCGCGCAATCCGATGCTCGCCGTCGGCCAGACACGCTTTTAGGTTCGTCGTACCTGTCGCGGACCGCGCTGGTTAATCCATGCGAATCACGACGCGTCCGCGGGTGCCCGCGGCTACCGCGTCGTAGGCTTCGCGCGCGCGGGCCAGCGGGAATTCCTGCGCGATCGCCGGTGCGCTCAGCTTGCCGCTGTCGAAGCCTTCGACGAGCGCGGTCATCAGCGGCGCGGAATCCGCGACGCCGAGCTTCGCGCTGTCCACGCCGAGCAGCTGGGTTTCGTTGTGATAGAAGTCGATCAGATCGAATTCGACACGACGCTTGCCGGTGCCGCTGATTTCGAGCACGCGCCCGCGCCGTTTTGCAAGGCTCAACGCGGTCTCGAATGCGACGCCGCCGACCGTGTCGTAGACCACTTCCGCACCCGCGCCGCCGGTCAGCTCGCGCAGGCGTTCGCTTGCGTGTTCGTCGAATGGAACATAGTCGTCGGTCAGGCGGCCTGCGGGAGTTGCCGGATCGAGCGGGCGGCGGTCCACCGCGATCACGTGCGCGCCGCGCGCTTTCGCGATCTGCACGACCGCGCCGCCCACACCGCCGCCCGCGCCGAGCACCGCGATCGTTTCAGCCGCGCGCAACTGCGCGTATTCGACGGTGCCGAGCCATGCGACCACGAAGTTCACGCCGATCGCGGATGCCGCGGCGTGACTCAACGACGCGGGCTTGCGCGACAACGCGGCCAGCGGAAGCTGGATGCATTCGGCGTGGGTGCCGTCGCGCGTGAAACCGATGTCGCCGCCGGTGCCCCACACTTCGGCGCCGAGCCATGCTTGCGGACCGTCCGTGACGAGGCCGCTGAAGTCGCGGCCCGGCGTGCGCGGCAGCACCGTATGGGCGAAATGGCCGGCGACGTTTTTGACGTCGCTCGGATTGACCGAGGCCGCCATCACGCGCACGACCGCGTGGCCGGCATCGGCGCGCGGGGTCGGCAGATCGACGTATTCGAGCGCGTCGGGCGTGCCGAAAGATTTCAACTGGATCGCTTTCATCGTGGGTCGCTCCGTGGGTGACCGCGTCGTTTGCGGATGGAGCTAAGTCTAGGTGACGTGCGAGAAAGCGTCAGCGGATCGTTCGCGACGCATAGCGCGCCGCGTGAGCCTACGTGCGATGCCCCATCACAATCAGCAGCAACGACAACGTAAGTACCGAGCCCAGCGTCGATAGCAAAATCGTCCGCGACGTGATGTGCGCCTCGCGGTCATAGAACTCGGCGAGCATGAACGGGCCGGTGCCGGTCGGCAGCGCGGCGAGCACGACCGTCATTTCGACCAGCGTCGGCGCAAGGCCGAAGACGCGCGCGGCGAGCCACCACGCGAGCGCCGGCTGCCCGATCAGCTTGACGCCGGTCAGCAGCAGCGAGATGCGGCCCGCGCTGCCTGTATCCCCGGCACCGCGCGTACCGTCCGCGCCGGCTTCGCTAGCCCGCTTTTCCGCGAGGAACAAGCCGAGGCTCACGAGAGCGCATGGGCTCGCGGCGCCGGCCAGCAGCTTCAGAAACGTTTCCGCGCTGGCGGGCAACGTCACGTGCAGACTCGCGACCGCCACGCCGGCGAGCGGCGACACGATCAGCGGATTGCGCGCGAGCGAGCGCAGCACCTTCAGGCCGAGCTTGTGCGGCGTGCGCTCGGTTTGCAGGCCGATTTCGATCAGCACGATCGCGAGTGCGAACAGCACGCATGCGACCAGAATCGTCGCGATCGTCGTCGGCGTGAGACTCGCCTGACCGAACGCGATCACGCCGAGCGGAAAGCCGATATAGCCGGTGTTCGGATACGACGCGGCGATCGCGTCGACGCTCGCATCGGCGAGATGCCGGCCGTTGAACAGGCGCAGCGCGAGGATCAGCGCGAAGATGGCTGCGCAGGCAATCGAAAACGTCGCGACGAACGCCGGCTGATAGAGCTGATGCCAGGTCGCGTGCGCCATCGTGTCGAACAGCAGCGCGGGCAGCGCGAGCCACACCACGAAACGATTGAGTTCGGAGGCCGCGTTCGGGCCGAGCACGCCGCGCCGGCGGCACACGAAGCCGGCGAAAATCAGGCCGAAAACGGGAAGCAGAATTTCGAGGGTGGCTAACATCGATACGAACAGTGGGAAAGCGACAGGCGGAAAAGGTCGTGGGGCAGGAAGCCTGGGAAGGCGGCCGCTGCAGGGGCCGCAATGCGGCGAAGCCGCCAGCGTAGTGAATTGCGTTGATACAATCCAATACTGTTTAGAGGCTTCAACAATACCTTTTTTGCATCGTTGTTTCCGGAGGCGCCGTGATCGACGTCAAACCGCTGCGCTACTTCGTGACGCTGGCCGAAACGCGCCATTTCGGCCGGGCGGCGGCGCGGCTGAATCTGTCGCAGCCGCCATTGAGCCGGCAGCTCGCGGCGCTCGAGGCGAGTCTCGGCGTGACCCTGATCGAGCGCAGTCCGCGCAGCGTCGCGCTGACCGCGGCCGGCGAACGTTTTTACGCGGATGCGAAGGCGATTCTCGCGGCGATCGAGCAGGCGGTCAGCAACGCGCGGGCCGCCGCGCACGGCGAGGCGGGCAAGCTCGCGATCGGCTTTACGATGTGCTCCGCGTATAGCGTGGTGCCCGGGTATGCGCGGACCTTCGGCGCCGCCTATCCGGAGGTCGATCTGAAACTGCGCGAAGTCGTATCGAACGATCTGACCGAACAACTGCTCGCCGGGCACATCGACGCGGCGATCATGTTCCCGGCCGTGACCGACAAGACGCTCGCGACGCGCACCGTGCTGAGCGAGCCGTTGTGTGTCGCGCTGTCGCGCAGCCATCCGCGCGCGCGGGCGCGGCGGCTGAAAATCGCGCAACTGGCCGGCGAGCCGTTCGTGCTCGCATCGGAGCAAGTCGCGCCGAGCCTGCGCGCGACGATTCTCGAGCATTGCAGGGTGGGCGGCTTCGAGCCCGATATCCGTTTCGAGGTGCAATTGCAGCAGACGGTGCTGAGTCTCGTCGATGAAGGCGTCGGCGTTGCGCTGGTGCCGTCGTCGATGCGCAAGGCGCAACTCGCGGGCGTGGTGTTCCGGCCGCTAGTGGATGCGCCGCAGATCGAGCAGGTGTTGGCGTGGTCGCCAGCGAACCGGAATCCTTGTTTGAAGAGGTTTTTGGAGTTGGCGTGAGGGGCGGCTCCGGCACCCTTCAAAGCCTGACAGGCGAACCCGCGGCCACTACCCGACGGTCGCGCGGCGCACAATATTCTCGGCGATCATGCCGATACCCCGCACCGGCGTCATCAGCCGGATATACGCGGCAAGCGTCGGCCGTTCACGCCAATGCCGCTACAGCTTTCGTGCCGGCGGGTTCGCGCGAGCGTCACTGATACGCGGCTTTCATCGCGCCGCCCTGCGCCGCGCAATCAACTCCGCGAGTCTTTCCACCTGCTGCCCCTGCGTATCGAAATTCCGCGCATCGAGCCACTGTGTATAGCAGTCACGCAGCGCCGGCCATTCGCTATCGATGATCGAATACCACGCGGTATCGCGATTGCGCTCGTGATACACGATCGCCTGGCGGAAGATGCCCTCGAACGTGAACCCGTAACGCAGCGCCGCGTTGCGCGACGGCTCGTTCAGAGAATCGCATTTCCATTCGAAGCGTCGATAACCGAGTTTGTCGAACACCTCGCTCATCAGCAGAAACATCGCATCGGTCGCGATGCGCGTGCGCTTCAGGCGCGGCGAATACGTGACGTGGCCGACTTCGATCACGCCGTTCGCCGGATCGATCCGCATCAGCGCGAACGTGCCGACCGGCTTGCCGGTCGCGAGGTCGATCACCGCGTAGTGCAGCGGATCTTTCGACGCGGCCATGCGCGTCAGTTGCGCGCGATACGCGGAAAGACTATCGAACGGGCCGACCGCGAAATAGGTCCAGTCGCGGCCGTCGGCGGCCGAGCTATACGCGTCGAACAAATCAGCCACATGGCGCTCGACGTCGACCGGCTCGATCCGGCAATAGCGGCCCGTCAGCGGCTCCCGGCCGGGTGTTGCCACGGGTTGCCAGTCCGGCACGGGCACGCCGATCGGCTGGCCATACGCGTTACGCCTTTGTTCCATGTCTGTTCTCCAGTTTCGTGCGCTATAGAGCGGTCGGTTGATACAGGTCGATGACGAAACGATACGGCAAACGTGGTATGTTCAAAAGATCCACGACACGCGTAATCGATAGATCCAGCGAATATGATCGAGATCATCGGAGCGCTCGTCCATGCGGACGAAGCCTCTGCCGCAAACGGCGCCGCGCGGCCCGCGCCGCTGCAAAAGCAGTTGATCGAGCGCTTGCAGCAGGCGATTCTGGCGGGCCGTTTGCCGGCCGGGTCGCTGCTGCCCTCGTCGCGTCTGCTGGCGGCGGAAATGGGCGTGTCGCGCAACACGGTCGTGATCGCTTATGAGCATCTGGCCGCGGTCGGTTATGTGATCGCCGATCGCCAGGGTACGCGGGTGAGCCCGCTATCGAGCCCGGCAGCGCGCGGCGAGCCGGCGGCGGCGCCTGCCGCGACGGAAGTCGCGTACGCGGCGCGGGTCGGCCAGTTCGCCGCGCTGCAAGCCCCGGTCGACAACGCCTACCCGCTGACCCCCGGCACACCGGCGCTCGACCGCTTTCCGCTCGCCGCGTGGCGGCGGGTGCTCGAACGGGCGATGGAGCGTGCGTGGCCGCAGGCGCTCGGCTACGGTACGCCGGCCGGCGAACCGGCGTTGCGCGACGCGATCGCCGCGCATCTTCGGATGGCGCGCGGCGTGCGCTGCGACGGCTCGCAGGTGGTGATCACCGAGGGCGCGCAGGAGGCGTTGAACCTGTGCGTGCGGCTCTTCACGAATCCGGGCGATATCGCGTGGGTCGAGGATCCCGGCTATCGCGGCGCGAAGGCCGCGTTCAACGCGGGCGATCTGCGCACGCTGGCGATGCCGGTCGACGCCGAGGGCATCGTGGTGCCGGACGACGCATGGCGCGCGCATCCACCGCGGCTGATTTATACGTCGCCCGCGCATCAATATCCGACCGGCGCGGTGTTGTCGGTCGCGCGCCGGCTCGCGCTGATCGCGCAGGCGCGCCGCGGCGGCGCGTGGCTCGTCGAGGACGATTACGACGGCGAAGTCCGCCACACCGGCGAGCCGATCGCGAGCATGCAGGGCCTCGTCGACGACGCACCGGTGCTGTACGTCGGCTCGTTCAGCAAAACGATGTTTCCGGCGCTGCGCATCGGCTTCGTGGTACTGCCGGGCGCAATCGCCGCGCGGGCTGCTGTTGCACTGCAAGAAATGCTGCGCGGCGGGCATCGGCTGGAGCAATTGGCGCTTGCTCACTTTATCGCGAGCGGCGAGTTCGGCCGGCATCTCGGGCGCATGCGGCGGTTGTATCGCGAGCGCCAGCGGGCGCTGCGCGACGCGCTGGCGCGGCATTTTCCAGCCGCGCGCATTCTGGGCGGCGATTGCGGGATGCATTTGACGCTGCTGTTGCCGTCGACGATCGACGATCGGATGCTCGCGCAGCGCGCGCAGGCGCAGGGGCTCAACCCGCGGGCGCTGTCGGGGTTTGCGCTGGGTGCGTCGCAGCAAACGAATGGACTCGTGATCGGGTATGGCAATACGGCTGCGGAGCGCCTGGCGCCGGCGGTTAAACAGCTGGCGGAGTTGGCGCGGGAGGTGGAGCGCGACGCGCAATCCGTTGCGAAAGGCGGGGCGGTGCGCGCGCCGAAGTCTGCTCGAAAGCCGGCCAGGCAATCCGCGCAGGAATCCGTTCAGGAATCCGTTCAGAATTGCACCACCAGGCCCCGTCGGCGAAGCCGCGCGACTGCCGCCCGCGACGTGTAAGTTTTACGTCTGTCCGCGCGGCCCATGTCGCGCTATCGTGTCGTCTATGCGCGGCGATTCGATAGATACCGATCCACGGTGTCGCCCGCATGTGCCCCCATTGCGCGGCCCGTCGCCCGGCGCAATCGCCCGGCAGGCGGCGCGCTCGCCGTGTCGCGGCGGCTGGGCCGGCAATGGGCAATGGGCGCGAACAATGTCTTGAATGTGGTTATCGATGACGATCTATCCGACCGGAGACGACATGAAGGAAATCGAACCGACCCCGTGGTTTGACCTGGCCACTCACACGCCCGTCCGCGAAGGCTGGTACGAGGTGCAGTTGACGAGCGGGGACACGGCGTTTGCGAAGTTTGGCGACGGCGTGTGGACCGAAAAGCCGTTGCTCGTGTTCACGCACTGGCGCGGACTGTCCGCTGATCCGTCGAAAGCCGGCGCGGGCGTGGCCGAATCGGTCAGCGCCGAGGCTACCGCGGCGCAGGGCGTGCGCGCCGCATGGAACGCGTTCTTCCCTGGGCTCGGCGAAGAACAGCACAAGCCGCACGATGCGTTGCCGAACGGCAAAGCGCCGCATTGAGATTTGCCCGGACGGCGGCTTGCGGGCCGCCGCGCCGTCCACTCCCGCCGCGTTTCCCCGCTTCATTCTTCCCGCGCCACTACAATCAGCGTCATCCCGTCCGACGCAAGCCCGCAAATATGAACCCCACCCGCGAACCCGTGGACCTGTCGCGTGCGACGCAACTGCTCAATCATGACCCGGTCACGCTCATCACGAGCGCGCATGGCGGCCGCTCGAACGTGATGGCCGCGTCGTGGGCGATGCCGCTCGATTTCAATCCGCCGAAGGTCGTGGTGGTGGTCGATAGCCGGACGGAGTGACGGGCGGTGCCGCTTTCGCGGCTTATGCGTTTCCTTCGGCAAATGACTTGAGCGCGTCGCCCGCGAGACGGTAGCGCACCCATTCGCTTTGCGGATTCGCGCCGATTGACTTATAGAAACCGATGGCCGGCTCGTTCCAGTCGAGCACGCTCCATTCGAAGCGGCCGCAGCCGGTCTCGCAGGCGATTTGCGCGAGATGGCGCAGCATCTGTTTGCCCGCGCCGCTGCCGCGCGATGCCGGCGACACGTACAGATCCTCCAGGTAAAGCCCCTGCTTGCCGAGCCACGTCGAATACGAAAAGAAATAGACGCAAAAGCCGACAGGTTCGCCATCGATTTCGCAGATCAACGCTTTCGCGGGAACGCCCGCGGAAAACAGGCTCTTTTCGATGTCTTCGACGCTGGCGACGACTTCGTGTTCGGCTTTCTCGTATATCGCGAGTTCGGTGATGAAGCGAAGAATCAAGGTTGCGTCGGCGGCAATGGCGGGGCGGATGTGGATGGTCAAGGTCGAGTGCTCGGCAAGTTAGGTGTTGGCTGGTGCGAGGCGCGCGTGCATCGGAGCGCGCTCGCGTCAGCGCAGGCAGACATCGTAGCGTCTATCGCGCGCTCGTGGCCAGTACGGCACACGTGCATTTGCGATGACGATTGACGCACTCGCGCAATTTCGCGTATCTTCGACACATGCGCTTCGACTCTCTTCCCCTTTTCGCCGTCACCACCACGACGACCACCTTCACAGGCGGGTCGTCTGGAGGTTGCGCACGCTAGACGCTGGAAAACAGCGGAATCAGTGGCAAATCCCCAAAGGCCCCGCCGGAAACGGACGGGGCCTTTGGCGTTTCCGGACCCTCCGTTTGCGGCATTCATCGTGATATTCGAACCAACGGAGCATGACCGTGAACGACATCGATCATCGTGTACTCGGCAACAGACTCGACCTTTTTCATCAGCAGGAAGAAGGCCCCGGTATGGTCTTCTGGCATCCGCGCGGCTTTACGCTTTATCGTGTGCTCGAAGATTATGTGCGTGAGCGCATGCGTCGCGCGGGCTTTCGCGAGATACGTACGCCGCAATTGCTCGCGCGCTCGCTGTGGGAGAGGAGCGGCCATTGGGAGAAGTTCGGCGGCGCGATGTATTCGCTGGCCGATGCGGAGGAAGGACGCGCGCTTTGTCTGAAGCCGATGAGTTGCCCTTGCCACGTGCAGGTGTTCAACCAGCGCGTGCGTTCATATCGCGAGCTGCCGGTGCGCTATAGCGAGTTCGGCGCGTGTCATCGCGATGAACCGTCGGGGGCGCTCGAAGGTTTGAAGCGCACGCGTGCGTTCGTACAGGACGACGCGCATGTGTTTTGCACGCCCGCGCATATCGAGGCGGAAGTGGGCCGCTTCTGTGCGCTGCTGCGTTCGATGTATGCGGAACTCGACTTTCCGGACTTCAAGGTCGCGCTGGCGACGCGTCCCGCACTGCGTGCCGGCAGCGACGCAACGTGGGATTGCGCGGAAGAAGCACTCGCAAATGCCGCGCGCGCGGCCGGCCTCGCATTCGATGTCCTCGCTGGAGAAGGCGCTTTTTACGAGCCGAAACTCGAATTTCATCTGTTGGATAGCCGCGCGCGAAGCTGGCAATGCGGCACGATTCAGCTCGATTTCGTGCTGCCCGAACGGCTCGACGCGGAGTATGTGAGCGAGCGCAACGAACGCGAGCGGCCGGTGATGATTCATCATGCGGTGCTCGGCAGCATCGAGCGCTTCATTGCGATGCTGCTCGAACATCATCAGGGATGGTTGCCGATGTGGCTAGCGCCTGAACAGGTCTTGGTCGCGACGATCAGCGACGCGAATTTCGCTTATGCGGACGCGCTCGTACAGGCGCTCGACGATGCGGGTGTTCGCGCGGTGCTCGATGGCCGGCCCGAGCGTCTGCAGAAGAAGATCGTCGATGCGCGCGACAAGCAGGTTCCCTATCTCGTCGCCGTGGGGCCGCGCGATCAACGCGATCGCACGTTCAGCGTTCGCGCGCGCGGTGGGCGGCAATCGGTGTTTGCGCTGGCGGAAGGTATCGAGCATCTGATGCAGATTGCGCTGCCGCCGAGACAGTCGAAATGATCGTCGGATGTTTGCTTTGGTTGAACTGGTCCGCCTGCGCTTATACAGCGCATACGTTCATATTCTTGTCGGCTATATGCAGGAAATACTGGTTGATCGCTGTCAGTTCATTCTTCAGTTCGGTGTTCAGATAGTCGATAACCTTCGGATCGGCTTGCATGGCTTCCTCCCGGAATCGGTTTCGTCCCGGCGGCCGGCCCTTTATCTTCGCGTACGGGGTGAAGACATTGGGCGTCACAGGTGACCCGCTGCTCACCGCGCCGTTGCTTGCGACCGCGCTGTTCAGTAGTTCTCCGTTGCGGCACGCGAGCCGCGCGAAGTTTCCGCCGCTGGCGATGACGTATCGCCGGCGGCCTGCGGATGCGCGCCGCTCGCAAGCCCCGGGCGCAACAGCAAGCCGCCGAGAATCCCCGCCATTGCCGCGAAAACCGCGCCGAACAGAAACGCGACGTGATAGCCGCTATTGAGCGCCGCGTGCGCGCTCATCGACGCCTGCATCGCATCGCTGCGCGCGGCCGCCAGGCTCGCCAGCACCGCGAGGCCGAGCGCGCCACCCATCATGAACGACGTATTGACGATGCCCGACGCGAGGCCCGAATCGGCTGCGTCGACGTCGCTCATCGCCGCAAGCAGCAGCGGATTGAATGCAATGCCCGCGCCGAAACCGAGCAGAATCATGCCGGGCAGCACGTTGGGCACGAAACTGCCGTCGACGGGCGCCCGTGCGAACAGCGCGAGTCCGCACGCGGCGATCAGCAGGCCCGCGGCAAGCGGCCGGCGCAGTCCGAAGCGCATCACGACGCGGGCCGACAGGCCGAGCGAAAAGAAGCCCATGATCAGGTTTGCGGGCAGGAACGCGAGCCCGACCTGCAATGGCCGATAGCCGAGCACGCGCTGCAGATACAGGGCCGAAATAAAGAACCACGCGAACATGGCGGCTGCCCACAGCACGCCGACCACGTTCGCGGTCGCGACGTTGCGCAAGCGCAAGAGACCCAGCGGCATCAACGGATGCTCGACCTTCGCTTCGATCAGCAGGAACAGTGCGAGCAATACGAGTGCGGCGCCGAGCAGACCGAGCGTTTGCAGCGAAGTCCAACCTGCCTCGTTGCCGTTGACGACCGCGTAGACCGCGAGCATCAGCGATGCGGTCACGCTGAGCGCGCCGGCCACGTCGAGCCGTTCGCCGTGAGCGTGGCCGCGTGCGGACGGCAGCAGCGCGACGCACAGCGCGTACACCGCGACGCCGATCGGCAGATTGACGAGAAAGATCCAGTGCCAACTGAGCAGGTTCGTCAGCAGTCCGCCGAGCAGCACGCCGATGCTGCCGCCGCCCGCGCAGACGAAACCGTACACGCCCATCGCTTTCGCGCGTTCGCCGGCTTCGGTGAACAGATTCATGATCAACGACAGCGACACCGCGGAGACGATCGCACCGCCCAGGCCCTGCACGGCGCGCGCGGCGATCAGCAGGATCTGCGAATTCGCGAGTCCGCACGCGAGCGACGCGAGCGTAAACAGCGTGATACCGCCGAGAAAGAGGCGCCGGTGGCCATACAGATCGCCGAGCCGTCCGCCGAGCAGCAGGCAGCCGCCGAACGTGAGCATGTATGCATTGACGACCCACACGAGCGAGGTTTCGCTAAAGCCGAGGTCGGCCGCGATGGAGGGCAGCGCGACGTTTACGATCGTCGTGTCGAGCACGATCATCAGCACGCCGAGGCACAGCACGATCAGCGCGAGCCAGCGTTGTTTGCCGTGGAGGGAGTGAGTCATGCGGGTGCTCCTGTGCCGCGAGAGGGCGGGGCAGCGGGAATCACGCGGAATCGCGCGGATTCGAGCGGATCCAGACCGGTGCCGGTGATGGGCCTTCGAGTCTAGCACCCGCATATTTCGCGTCACAACTACGAAATCCTGGGCGTTGCGGCGCGATCGCGCAGCGGCCGCGCGCGCGGCCAGCCGCCGTTATTTCGTGCTCAGACCTTCGACTTCGCGCCCATCAACTGATTCGACGGCAACGTTTCGTCGAGCAATTTGCGCGCGCTTTCGATGCCCGCAACCGGCAGCCCCTCGGGATCGAGCAAGCCGACCTGCACCAGCACCGAAGCCTGATCCCAATAGATGTGCTCGTTGTAAAGCTTGTCGCCGCGGAAGCACACCACCGCCAGCATCGGCACCTCGAAATATTTGCCGGTCGGCGCGACGCCGGGCAGCAACCAGTCGATCTCGCAGCTATGCGTGCAGCTGAAAATGAATTCATCGACGATCCGATCGGAGCCGATTGTGCGAGAAATCGGAATCAGCTTCGTGTCGGGCGGATTCGAATTGACGAAGTGATGCGTATAGAAACGCTTGAGCCTGTCATGACCGACGCCGCCGGTCATCGTCGGAACGTGGTTGACGTAGGGCTCGGCGACCATCGTCGGCATCACCGCGTCGACGTCTCGCGTCGCGAACTCGTGATAGCAGTGCGCCTCCCACAGCGCGTTCAGATCGTAGACCGGGCCCAACACCTTGCGCAGCAGCGCGAGCGTGCGCGAGTACGCCATCATCGCGGCGGGCTTGTCGTACTGCTTGCGCCGCGGCGCGGCGAACGCGTGATCGCAGCCGGGGTATACGTACTGTTCGATTTGCGGCCGCGCGCGCAAGGCGGCGCCGATGCGCTCACGTGTCGCGGGCGGGCAATGCGCGTCGTTTTCGGGGAAGTGAAACACCATCGGGCAGCGGATTGCCGGCACTTCATCGAGCAATGCATCGAGGCCGACGCCGTAATAGCTGACCGCGCAATCGACATCGGTGCGCGCCGCGCTCAGGAACGCGAGCTTGCCGCCGAGGCAATAGCCGACGGTACCGACCTTGCCGGCCTGTTCGGGCATCGCGCGCAAAGCGGCGATGGTGGCGGCGATGTCCTTGACCGCGAGATCCGCGTCGAACTGGCCGAGATAGCCGAGCGCCCGTTGCATGTCGGCTTCGCCGTAGCCGAGTTCGATGCCGCGCTCGATGCGCCAGAACAGATCCGGCACCAGCACGACGTAGCCTTCTTCGGCGTAGCGATCGGCGCTCGCCTTCATCGTGTCGTTGACGCCGAAGATTTCCTGCAGCAGCACGAGCCCCGGGCCGGAGCCTTGCGCGGGGCGCGCGACGTAAGCGTTGAAACGGCCGCCATCGTGGGCGACGACTTCGATGAAAGAGCCGGCCATGCAGTCTGCCTCCGCGCAGCTGATCCGCTGCAAAAGAAGTGGGTTACGTCATCGTGCGCAGCTCGAAACGTTTGAGCTTGCCGGTTTCGGTGCGCGGCAGCGCGCTGACGAAAGTGATGACGCGCGGGTATTTATAAGGCGCGACGTTATTTTTAACGAAATCCTGAAGTTGCGCGACCAGTTTGTCGTCGGCCGTATAGCCCGGATTGACGACGACGAAGGCTCTGACGATCTGCCCGCGCGTTTCGTCCGGCACGCCGATCACACCGCATTCGGCCACTGCTTCGTGTTGCAGCAGCACGCTTTCCACTTCGGGGCCGGAGATGTTGTAGCCGGCCGATACGATCATGTCGTCGGCGCGCGCCTGGTAAAACACATAGCCGTCCGCGTCGAGATAGACCGAATCGCCCGGCAGATTCCAGCCGCCGCGCACGAAGCGTGTTTGCCGGTCGTCGGCCAGATATCGGCAACCGGTCGGGCCGCGCACCGCGAGCTTGCCGATCGTGCCGGGCGGCACCGGCCGCATGTCGTCGTCGACCGCTTGAATCACATAGCCGGGCACCGCGCGGCCAATCGCATTCGGGCGGATCTCGGCGCCCTGCGACGAAATGAAAATGTGGATCAGTTCGGTGCCGCCGATCCCATCGATCATGTCGATGCCGGTCGCGTCGCGCCATAGACGCCGTGTCGAATCGGGCAGCGCCTCGCCGGCCGATACGGACCTCTTCAGCGACGACACGTTACGCGTCGCGACGAGCGGCGCCATCTGCCGATAGAAAGTCGGCGCGGTGAACATGACGGTTGCGTGAAAGCGTTCGACGAGTTCCAGCAGCGTGGGCGGCGTGAGCTTTTCGATCAGCACCGTCGATGCCCCGACGCGCAGCGGAAAACACAGCAGCCCGCCCAGGCCGAACGTAAATGCGAGCGGCGGCGTGCCGCAGAAGATATCGTTCGCGGACGGCCTCAGCACATGGCGCGGGAACAGATCGCACATCGCGATCACGTCGCGATGGAAATGCATGCATCCCTTCGGCGAGCCGGTCGTGCCGCTCGTGAATGCGATCAGACAGACATCGTCGGTGGCGGTGTCGCACGCGGTGAAGTGCTCGGGCTTGCTGAGCGCGAGCGTATCGAGCGAATCGGCGCAATCGTCGTGAAAGCGGCGCGTCTGCGTGAGCGTCGCGCAGTGGAACTCGTCGCGCGGGTTCATGCAGCGGTCGAGTTCTTCGGTCAGGCGCGCATCGCATAGCGCGGCGCTCACCTGCGCTTTGTCGATGATCTGCTTCAGTTCCTTCGCGCGCAGCAGCGGCATCGTCGGCACGACGACGAGACCGGCCTTCAGCGCCGCGAGCATCGCGACGGCCATCCGCAGCGTGTTCGGCCCGCGCAGCAGCACGCGGTTGCCGGGCCGCAGCCCCATCTCATCGACGAGCACATGGGCGCTGCGGTTCACCAGCGCCAGCAGCTCGCCGTAGCTGGTTGCATGCGGTTTGCCGTCCACGTCGGACCAGATGGCCGGCCGGTCGCGATGGCCCGCCTCGATGGTGCGATCGAGCAGTTCGGTCGCGCAGTTCATTCGCGGCGGATATGCGACGTCCGGATTGTCGAGCAGAAAAACGGGCCATTGATCCTGCGGCGGAAGATTGTCGCGCGCGAAGGTATCGACGTGTGCTGACGGTTCCATCATGGTCTCCCGGGGCGTTGAGCCGGACAATGCGCTTCGTTAGGTGTGAAGGGGGTGCATCGATGCTCGGTACTTGCAAGGTTCAGTGCGGAATCACCGCGGTCGCTTCGATCTCGACCTTCGCGCGGTCTTCCATCAGCGCGACGACCTGCACCGCGCTCATCGCGATGTCGTAATCGCCGATCAGCTCGCGAAACGCGCGGCCGATATCCTTCAGCGACGCGAGGTATTCGCGCTTGTCGGTCACGTACCACGTGAGCCGCACCAGATGTTCGGGCTTGCCGCCCGCTTCGCGCAGCACGGCCAGCAGATTCTTCAGCGCCTGCGCGGATTGCGCGGCGAAGTCGTCGGTATGGAACTGCGCCTGTTCGTCCCAGCCGATCTGGCCGGCGATAAACACTTGCGTGCCGGTTGCCGCGACGCCGTTCGCGTAGCCGCGCGGTTTGATCCAGCCGGCGGGAAGGAGAGCTTTTTTCATGGGCGATGCGCCTCGATGGAGGGGGACGGTGGGGCGAACGCCGCGAGCGCGCTCGCGATGTCGCCGGGAATATCGATGGACTTGCCGGTGTCGAACGACATGAACACGAGCTTCTGGTGCGAGCGAAAGCGCGTTTCGCCGTTGCAATGACCGTGAAACTCGATGCTGATCGAACTGCGGCCGATCGTGGCGACGGTAAGCGCGAGCAGGATCGTTTCGCCCATCTGGCTCGGCCGCGAGAATTCGCCGTCGAGCTTGACGATCGGCAGGCCGATCCTGCGTTGCCGGATCATCTGCGCGTAGTCGATCCGCAGCCCGTCGTTGAACCAGTCTTCGACGAGCACATTGGTCATCACGAGGTACTGCGGAAAGTACACGATGCCCGCCGGATCGCAGTGCGAGAAGCGGATGCGCACGGGCCGCTCGAACGGCGTGTTCATGATGCGTTTGCGGCGGTGCCGGCGTTGGTGCCGGCGCGCGCGGCCGCATGCGCCTTCAACAGATCGCGGCCGACGATCAACTGCTGCACCTCGGTCGCGCCTTCGTAGATGCGCAGTGCGCGGATTTCGCGGTACAGCATCTCGACCGCGGCGCCGCTTTGCACGCCCATGCCACCGTAGAGCTGCACGGCCGCGTCGATCACCTGCTGGGCGCCCTCGCTCGCGTGCCACTTCGCCATTGCGGCCTCGCGCGTGACGCTTTCGCCCTGGTCGCGCAGCCATGCGGCGCGATAGACGAGCAGCGCGCTGCTGTCGATCGTCAGCGCCATTTGCGCGAGCTTGGCCTGCGTCAGTTGGAAGTCGCCGAGCGTTTGCCCGAACATCTGGCGCGACGCTGCCCGGTTCAAACCTTCGTCCATCGCATGACGCGCGAAGCCCAGCGAAGCCGCCGCGACCGACGTGCGGAAGATATCGAGCGTGCGCATCGCGATCTTGAAGCCTTCGCCGGGCGTGCCGAGCATCTGGCTGCGCGGCACGCGCGCGCCGGTGAAGCGCAGACGCGCGAGCGGATGCGGTGCGATCACGTCGATGCGCTCGGCGATTTCGAAGCCCGGCGTATCGGCATCGACGACGAACGCACTGATGCCGCGCGCGCCGGGCGCCTCGCCGGTGCGTGCGAACACCACATAGAAGTCGGCAATGCCGCCGTTCGAAATCCATGTCTTTTCGCCGTCGAGCACATAGTGCTCGCCGTCTTCGCGCGCGGCGAGCGCCATCGCCGCGACGTCGGAGCCCGCTTGCGGTTCCGACAGCGCAAATGCGGCAATCGCCGTGCCGCCGGCGACACGCGGCAGATAGTGCGACTTCTGCTCATGCGTGCCGGCGAGCGAGATCGCGCCCGAACCGAGGCCCTGCATCGCAAGCGCGAAATCGGCGAGGCCGGAATGGCGCGCCAGCGTTTCGCGCAGCAGGCACACCGCGCGCGTATCGATCGTGTCGCCGTGACCGCCGTACGCGAGCCCGCCGACGCCGTATTTCAGCCAGCCCGCCGCGCCGAGTTCGCGCACCAGCCGCCGGCAGGTTGCATCGGTGTCGCCGTGCTCTTCATGTTTGAGATTCGCACGGCACCATGCGTCGATGCCGGCCGCGAGTTCGCGGTGGCGCGGCTCGAAGAACGGCCAGGCGAGCGGGCTATGCAGATCCACTTCAGTGTTCCGATGATCGGCGCTCAACTCAATCTCCTTCGAACACGGGCCGCGTCTTCGCCGCGAACGCGTTGTACGCGCGCTCGAAATCGCGCGTGTTCATGCAGATCGCCTGCGCCTGCGCTTCCGACTCGATCGCTTCATCGATGCTCATGCTCCATTCCTGGTGCAGCATCTTCTTCGTGATGCCGTGCGCGAAGGTCGGGCCCGACGCGAGATCGGCGGCGAGCTTGTGCGCTTCATCGAGCAGCGCGGCCGGTTCGCACAGGCGGTTGTAGAAGCCCCATGCATGGCCTTCGTCGCCGCTCGCCGAGCGGCCGGTGAACAGCAGATCGGCGGCGCGCCCCTGGCCGATGATGCGCGGCAGGATCGCGCACGCGCCCATGTCGCAACCCGCGAGGCCGACGCGCGTGAACAGAAATGCGAGCTTGCTGCGCGCGGTCGCGAAGCGCATATCGGAGGCCATCGCGAGAATCGCGCCGGCGCCGGCGCACACGCCGTCGACGGCCGCGATGATCGGCTGCGGGCAATGGCGCATCGCCTTGACGAGATCGCCGGTCATGCGTGTGAACAGCAGCAGTTCGGGCATCGGCAGATCGATCAGCGGCGCGATGATGTCGTGCACGTCGCCGCCGGAGCAGAAGTTTTCACCGGCGCCGTGCAGCACGACCGCTTTGACGTCGGTTGCGTATGCGAGGTCGCGGAACAGGTCGCGCAGCTCCGCATACGATTCGAACGTCAGCGGGTTCTTGCGCTCCGGGCGATTCAGCGTGATCGTGGCGACCTTGTTGGCCACCGACCAGCCGAAGTGCTTCGCTTCATATCCGGCGAGCGTCAGGCGGTTGCCGGCCAGTAGCGCGTCGGCGTTGGATCGTGTCATGTGTCTCTCCGGTCCCATAAAAGATGGTTGCTGTGCGGGGTCAGCTTTTCAGGCTGTCGAGCAGATGTTGTTTGAGCTTGCCGAGGTCCTGATGCGTTTGCATCTTCTCGTCGACGCTCAGGCCGCCGAACATTTCGACGACCCATTGTTCGTGCGCGACCGCCATTTTGTCGAATGCCTTGCGCCCGGCCGGCGTCAGGCACACGCTGATCGAGCGGCGATCGTTCGGGTCGGTGTCGCGCACCACGAGCCCTTCTTTTTCGAGCTGATCCGTGATGCCGGTGACGTTGCCGCCGGTCACCATCAAGCGGCGCGACAGCTCGGTCATCTTCAGTCCTTCGGGATGACGTTCGAGCTGCGCCATCAGATCGAAACGCGGCAACGTGATGTCGAATTCGTTGCGCAGACGCTTGCGCAATTCGGCCTGCACGAGGTTGGTGGTGGTCAGCATGCGCAGCCATAGCCGCAGACCCATGTGGCTGTCCGCGCCGGTACTCATTTCGAGGTCCACGACATTCTCCGCGGGTTGGGCGACGCCTTTGCGCGCCGCTTTTGCGTTACCGCCCGCCGTCGATTTCCGGATTGAGGTCGACTTGCTCACATTACTTCTCCGCCCGAGATGGAAATGGATTGCCCCGTGATTGCATCCGAGCCGGGGCGGCATAGCCAGAGCACTGCATTCGCAACCTGCTCCGGGCTCACGAAGCGGCGCTGCGGGTTCGAGCGCAGCAGGCTTTCGCGCGCCTGTTCCTCGGTGCGCGAAGTCTTGCTGGTGATCTGTTCGAGCGACGCGTGCAGCAGCTCGGTTTCGGTGTAGCCGGGGCACACCGCGTTGACCGTGACGCCTTTGGTCGCGGTTTCGAGCGCGAGCGAACGGGTGAGGCCGATCACGCCATGTTTCGCGGCGCAGTACGCGGCGACGTATGCATAGCCGATCTGGCCGGCCGTGCTGGCGACGTTGACGATGCGCCCGTGCCCGCGTTCGAGCATGCCGGGCAGCACCGCGCGCGTGCCGAGAAACACGCCGGTGAGGTTCACGTCGAGCATGCGCTGCCACAGCGCCATATCGGTGTGCGAAAACGGCGCGGCCTGCGCCTGACCCGCGTTATTGACGAGGATATCGACCGCGCCCGCGTCGTTGAATGCGCGTGCGACCGGGTCTTCCTGCGTGACGTCCACGCTGATGCACGCGACGTCGCCGAGCGCCGCGCATTGCTCGCGCTGCGCTTCGAGCCGCTGCGCGTTGCGGCCCATCAGCGTGACGCGCGCGCCCGCGCGCAGCAGCGCTTGCGCGGCGGCAGCGCCGATGCCGCTGCCGCCGCCGGTGACGACCGCATGCTGTCCGGCGAGAGTGGTGTCTGGCGTATTCACACGGTTCCTTCGGCGCGTTGCGCGCGTTGTTGCGCGGTGAGACCGGCGTTCGCGATCGCTTGCGCGCGTTCGCGTTCGAGATTGCGTTCGAGCTGCATCTTGGCTGCGGTGTAAGGCTTCGGCCACGCGACGTCGAGATAGCCGATCTTCGCGGCTTCGTTCAGCGTCCACGACGGATTCGCGAGATGCGGACGCGCGATCGCGCACAGATCCGCGCGCCCGGCCGCGATGATGCTGTTCACGTGGTCGGCTTCCGAAATCGCGCCGACCGCGATCGTTGCGATACCGGCCTCGTTGCGCACGCGATCGGCGAACGGGGTCTGGAACATGCGGCCGTACACCGGTTTTTCTTCCTTGCTGATCTGGCCTGACGATACGTCGATCATGTCCGCGCCGGCCGCCTTGAATGCTTGCGCGATCTTCACCGCGTCGTCGGGCGTGTTGCCGCCTTCGACCCAATCGTGCGCGGAAATGCGCACTGAAATCGGCTTGTCTTGCGGCCACACCGCGCGAATCGCGTTGAACACCTGCAACGGATAACGCAGCCGGTTTTCGAGCGAGCCGCCATATTCGTCGGTGCGCTGATTCGTCAGCGGCGACAGGAAGCTCGACAGGAAATAGCCGTGCGCGCAGTGCAGTTCGAGCCAGTCGAAACCTGCTTCGATCGACATTTGCGTGGCCTTCACGAACTGTTCTTCGATCTCGCGCAGTTCTTCATGCGTGGCCTCGCGGGCATGCTGGCTGATGCCGCGCAGATATTGTTGCGGCGATGCGGAAATAACCGGCCAGTTGCCTTCGGTCAACGGCTGATCGATGCCCTCCCACGCGACGCGCGTCGAACCCTTTGCACCGGAGTGGCCGATCTGAATGCCGATCTTCGCATCGGATTGTCGATGGACCAGATCGACGATGCGCTTCCATGCGGCCAGATGTTCGGGCGTGTACATGCCGGGGCATCCCGGCGTGATGCGAGCTTCGGGTGACACGCAGGTCATCTCGGTCATCACGAGCGCGGCGCCGCCCATCGCGCGGGCGCCAAGGTGCATCAGGTGATAGTCGCCGGGGATTCCGTCCACCGCCGAGTACTGCGCCATTGGCGACACCATCACGCGGTTTTTCAGCGTGACGCCACGTACCTTGAGCGGCGTGAACATCGGCGGAATCGAATGCTTCTGCGGCGCGCGCTCGACGCCCGCGCGCCGCGCGAGCCAGTCTTCGAAGCCGGACAGATACTGCGAGTCGCGCTCGCGCAGATTTTCGTGCGAGATACGTTGCGAACGCGTGAGCAGCGAATACGCGAACTGTTCCGGCTCGAACGACGTATAGCGGTCGACGTGTTCGAACCATTCGGTCGAATTGCGCGCGGCGTTCTGGATGCGTAGAACATCGACGCTGCGCACTTCGGTGTAATGCTGGAGCGCGGCGGCGAGGCTGCCACTATCGGTGCCCGGATGCGCGCTGATGCTGTTCGCGAGTTCGATCGCGTCTTCGAGCGCGAGCTTGGTGCCCGAGCCGATCGAGAAGTGCGCGGTGTGCGCGGCATCGCCCATCAGCACGATCGGCGTTTGCGTGCCGTTCGCATTGGTGCGCCAATGCACCCACTCCTTGTTGACGATGCGCGGAAAGCGGATCCATTGCGACGAACCGCGCAGATGCGACGCGTTCGACATCAGCGCATTGCCGTCGAGGTACTTCGCGAACAGCTTTTCGCAGAACGCGATGCTGTCTTCCTTGCTCATTTCGTCGAGACCGGCGGCGCGCCATACGCGCTCCGGCGTTTCGACGATGAACGTCGAGGTCTGATCGTCGAAACGATACGCGTGGGCCTGAAACCAGCCGAATTCGGTTTCTTCGAATGCGAACGTGAATGCGTCGAACAGTTTCTTCGTGCCGAGCCAGACGAAGCGGCAGTCGCGCACGTCGATATCGGGTTGATAGGTGTCCACGTACTTTTGCCGGACCACGCTGTTCAAGCCGTCGCTCGCGATGATCAGGTCGGCGTCGTATGTGCTGTCGTCCACGACCTGGGTTTCGAATACGAGCTTCACGCCGAGTTCTTCGCAGCGCGCTTGCAGGATATTCAGCAGACGCTTACGGCCGATTCCGCAAAAGCCGTGGCCCGACGAGCGGACACTGCGGCCGCGGAAATGGATTTCGATGTCGTCCCAGTGGTTGAATGCGTCGAGAATCGCGTCGGCACTGGGGGCGTCGGCCGCGCGCAGATTGCCGAGCGTCTGGTCGGAGAACACGACGCCCCAGCCGAAGGTGTCGTAGGGGCGGTTGCGCTCGACTACCGTGACTTCGTAGCTGGGGTTGCGTTTTTTCATCAACAGGCCGAAGTACAAGCCGGCCGGACCGCCACCGATACAGACTATGCGCATGCTGGTTCCCCAAAAATGACTCTGCTGTGAGATTAATTTAGATGTTGATAATTTAGATGTCAAGTAAATTTTGAAAGAAGGCGGTGCGGATGGGATCACGGCTGATCCGAGAGAATAAAGGGTTCTGTCGCGTCAGTAGAGGACGAGCGAGTGGAGACGTAGCGATGACGGGGAGTCTAGAAGGCCAGGCTGTAGAATGGGTTGGCAGCAGACGCGCGTTGCCCTTCGGGGCAGTCGAGTTGCCCCTTGCGGATCATATGCATGGTTTCGATGCCCGCGATAAGCCGGGCCGCAGACTGGAAATTCTTAAAGCCCGGCATGGGGAGGGTTCGCCGTTTGACGGCGCGATGATCCTGCTCGACGAGGTTGTTCAGGTACTTCGACTGGCGCAGTTCGATGCCGGCACCCGTACCGTCGATCGGGCCGCGCACGGCAGCGGTGTTCGCCCCGCTTCTGTCGATGGTGATCTTCTGCGGCAAACCGTGCACGCTTACTGTGACAGAGCCAGGAATGGCTCGGTGACATCCCAGCCGGGCGATTGCGATCGCTTTTCGAACGCGCGGTCGGTGCCACTGAGCTCAATACGCCTCGTCGCGCCGTCACATGTGAATCACATCCATCACCGTCTTCTTCCTGTCCTTGAACTGATAGATCGTGATCGCTGCATCCTTCAGATCGCCACGCGGATCGAAGGCGATTTTGCCGATCACGCCGTCATACTGCGTGGCGGGCATCGCTGCAAGAATCTTCGCACGGTCCGTCGAATTGGCGCGCTTCATCGCGTCGTAGATCACATAGACGGCATCGTAGGAAAACGGCGCGTATGCATCGATCGGCACCTTGTAGCGCGCCGTATAGCGACGGTCGAACTCCTGCCCCTTCGGCATCTTCGACAGCGCAAGCCCTGCTTCGGAACACACCACGTTGCCGATCGCGTCGCCCGCGAGGCTTACCATCTTCTCGGTGCACGCGCCATCGCCACCGAGCACTCTCGCCGTCATGCCGAGATTCGCCGCCTGCTTCGCGAGTGGCCCGGCCGTCGCATCGGAGCCGCCGTACATGATGACGTCGGGCCGCAAGCCCTTGATCTTCGTCAAGATCGCGCGGAAGTCGGTGGCCTTGTCGTTGGTCGCTTCGCGCGCGATGATCGTGCCGCCGTTGGCCTTCGCGGCTTTCATGAATTCTTCGGCAAGACCTTGACCATATGCCGTCGAATCGTCGATCACGGCAATTCGTTTCGCGTGCAATGAGTCGAGCGCGTAATGCGCGAGCGCCGGTCCCTGCAATGCATCCGTAGCGACAACGCGGAACGTCGTCTTGTAGCCTTGCTGCGTATAGGCGGGATTCGTCGAGCCCTGCGAAATCTGCACGACTTGCGCTTCGCTATAGATTCGGGACGCGGGAATTGACACGCCCGAATTGATATCGCCGACCACGGCTACGACGCCCTCGTCGACGAGTTTCTGCGCGACCTGCGTACCCGTGCGCGGGTCGGCGGCATCGTCCTGCGAATCCAGCTGCAAACGCACCAGCTTGCCGCCGATCACAGGATGCTGACTGTTGATCTCGTCGACGGCGAGGCGCGCAGCGTTTTCGCTGTCCTTGCCCATGTTCGCGAGTTGCCCCGTGAGTGGCGCTGCGTGGCCGATCAACACGACAGCGGGAGTGGTATCGGCGGCATGCGCCGATGCCTGCATGGCGATCAGCGCGACGACACCGGCCAGAGAGCGAAAGTTTTGATTCACGGTCTGCCTCACATCGGTTATGAAGTTGAATGAGCGCCATGGTTTAAATCGCGCCCGAAAACCAGTATTCGTCCGCCGTAATTGCACGTCCAACGAGAAATTCTTTTTGCCGCCGATAAACAAACATTATGTGGCGACGACATCCGCGCTTTGACGCAGAAGCGATTCGACGCTGCGGCCGATCGCGAGAATCGATGCGTCCGCGAGCGCCGGTCCGCAGATCGACAGCCCCACGGGCAACTCCCCATCACGATGGCAAGGCAGCGTCAGCGCGCAACCGTCCATGAAGTTGACCACGCTGGGGTTGCGCAGCACTTTGGCGTTAGTCGCGAAGAAGGCTTCGTCGTCGTGTTCAATCTGCGCGACGGTAGGCGGCACGACCGCGACGGTCGGCATCAGCCACGCGTCGAAGCGCGTGAGCCGCGAGCGCGCGTCGCGCACGAAGCGTTCGCGCGCGGCGAGCAAATCGATGTAGTCGGCGGCGCTGCGGCCTTCTCCGGCGCGCAAACGCTTCAGTACGCGCGGGTCATACGCCCCGGCGTCACGCGCGACGCGCTCTCGATGCCACGCCCACGCCTGCGCGGCTGTGATGCCCGCGAGCGGATAATGTCCCGCTACTTCATGCAGTTCCGGAAACGCAAAGCGCTCCACCGAAGCCCCCGCGCGCCGCAACATTCTGATTGCGCGATTGAATGCCGTGCTCACGGTTTCGTCGAGATCGTCGGCCACGTAGTCCGACGTAACGCCCAGCCGAAGGCTCGCGAGCGGGCTCGACGCAGTATCGAGCGCTCGCCCGGAGATGATGTTGTCGATCAGCACACAACAGTCGACGCTGCGTGCAATCGACCCCACTGAATCGAACGATGACGACAGCGGCACGATACCTTCGAGCGGCACCCGCCGTGCAGTCGGCTTGAACCCGACCAGCCCGCAGAACGCCGCGGGAATGCGGACCGAGCCGCCTGTGTCCGTGCCGAGCGCGGCAACCACATGATCCAGCGCGACGGACACCGCCGCGCCCGAACTCGAACCGCCTGCGAGACGCCCAGGGCGAGCGGGATTGAGCGGCGTTCCGTAGTGTGGGTTGACGCCAAGGCCGGAGAACGCAAACTCACTCATATTGGTGCGGCCCACGAACACCGCGCCCGCTTCGCGCAGCCGTGCTATTGCCGCCGCATCGCGCACGGCGGGCGCGGCATCGCGCAGTATTCGCGAGCCGGCCGTCGTCACCTGTCCTTTGATGTCGAACAGGTCTTTCACCGAAACAGGCAAGCCTGCCAGTGCCGAAGGCACATAGCCGCGATCGCGAAACGCGTCGCTGGCATCCGCAGCCTCACGCGCCGCCAGTCTGTCGATATGGGTGTACGTTGCGCCGCCGCGCGTAAGATCAGCGTCGATGGCAGCGAGACTCGCATCGAGCAGTTCGCCCGCCGACAGGCTTCTGGTCGCGAGTGCCTTGCTGGATTCACGGATAGTGCGCATCGCCGTCACTCCGTATGCGCAAGCGCATCGACGTTATAGCGATGCCGCAAGCTGCGTCCAAGCACGGGATCATGCAGCTCCAGTTCGTACGCGCTGGCGGGCGTCAACGCACCGAGCACGGGCTGGGTGCCGCAGAAGAGCACCGTCCCGGGAATCATCGACGTCGCGCCGAACGCGCGCGAAATCAGGGGCTCGGGATGTATCAGCCGCGCAAGCGTGCCCTCCTGATAACGGATACGCTCGCCGTTCGCATCGATGCGCCAGCTGCGCGCGATCAGCGCGTCCCAATGCGCGACCACGTCCGCATAACACCAGAGCGTCTTGCCGAGCGGCTTCGCGCACATCTGCTTCGATACGACAACGTCGTAGCCCTCGACCTTGCGGTCCGTGTGGTCCGAACCGATGCCGACCAGCAAGCCGTCCTCCTGCGTCTGGATCAGCACGACTTCCACTTCGCCCGACGAATGCCCGCCAATCACTTCGATACTGTCCGACGTCGTCAGCAACGCGGGGGCGAGTTCGTAAAAACACGGCGCGCTCGACGGCCTGCGCACGCCAATTGCTTCCAGTTCGCGGATATGATGCTCGACCTCGGCCGCATCGCGCCCCGCCCAGCCTGCGATTACCAGACGGCTCGCGTTCACTTGAATGGCCTGACCGCCCTCGATTTCACATGACACTTTCTTCATTGCAACGCCCTCTGTTTTGACGATGTGTTTGCCCTTTACAACCGGGCTGTCGTTACGAAGTTTTGGCGCATGCCGCGAGCGTGTCCAACAAATAAAAGTTGTCGCGTAGCCGAAAATTTTCTTGTCACATCAGGCGGGACGGGGCGCTACACTGAGCCATTCGCGCTGCCTCGTCAGGGTTGTGAATGAATCTGCGATTTCTCGAAACGTTTGTCTGGCTAGCCCGGCTGCGTAGCTTCCGGCTGACGGCCGAACGCCTGCATGCAACCCAGGCCGCCATATCGAGCCGCATTTCCGCGCTTGAACAGGAATTCGGCGTGCGGCTGTTCGAACGCGGCCCGAAGGACGCGACGCTCACGCAGGACGGCAGCAAGGCGCTGCCGTTCGCCGAACAGATGCTGAAGCTGAATCAGGCCATGCTCGCGAGCGTCGGCGATCGCTCGCAGGTGTCGGGCCTGCTGCGGCTCGGCGCAATCGAATCGATCGTGCATACCTGGTTGCCCGATCTGCTCAAGCTCATCCGCGAGGAGTATCCGAATCTCGTCATCGAACTGACCAGCGACACATCTGCGAATCTGTCCGCGCAACTGGCGAACGGCCATATCGATGTGTCGTTTCAGACCACGAACGTCGCTGGTGCGGACATGGCGAATGTTCCGCTCGGCAGCCTGCCGATGCGCTGGATGGCGAGCCCCGCGCTCAATCTGTCCGCGGAGGCGCTCACCGAAGCCGAACTGGCCACGTATCCGTTGATCAGCTTTGCGCGTCATTCGCCGCCGCACGAATTCCTGAGCAGTCTGTTCGCAAGCAGCGGCGACGTGCAGGTACAGATCAACTGCCTTTCGTCGGTGGCGGCGATCATCCGGCTAGTGGTCGACGGATTCGGCATTGCAGTGCTGCCGCCTGCGTTCGTGATACGCGAACTCGAAGCCGGCCAACTGCAACTGCTCCAGGTCACGCATCGCGTGCCCGCGTTGCCGCTCGTCGCCGCCTATCGGCGCGCGCCCGACAGCCTGCTTGCCGAATCGATCACGCGGCTCGCGTTGAACGTCGTGCTCGATTTCAGCCTGAAACATGGGCCCGAATTCGCCTTGTTCCCGCCGTCGGACGACGCCATCACTCATGCCTGACTGATCCATTCATCGATACGAGTACGCTGACATGCCGACCGCACTTTCCATTGCCATCGAACCGCTCAAAGCAGATCGCTGTGAACCCTACGGCTGGTTACTCGGTAAGCCCGTGCGCACGGATGGCGACGCACCCGCGTTCGTCAGTCCAGCATCGGACTTCTGGCGCGAGCATCTGTTCGATACCGGGACAGAGGCGCAAACGGAAATACTGTGGGTCGTGTACCGCAATCGCAACGCAGAGATCACCTCGCTCGAATTGCATCGTCTGACGCAGCAGGCCATCGTGCCGTTGACAGCGCCTGTTGTGCATATCGTCGCGACGTCGCTGGAAGACGGTGGGCCTGATCTCGATTCTCTGCGTGCATTCGAGATTCCCGTCGGCAAAGGTCTGTGCATGCGGCCGAACATCTGGCATGCAACGCGTGTCGCGAACGGCGAGTCCACTTGCGTGATGCTGACGCGCCCTTCGACCACCTACGATCTCATCGTCCATCTGAAGACAGGCGCGCCGGCTTGCGAAAGTGTCATAAAGTCTATCGAACGCCATACGCTGGAATTGCTACGTCTTGAGCAATCGGGCGCAAGCGTTCAAACTCGTATCACCGCGTCGGACCGGTGCTCCCCGATTGCAGCCGATACAAATGGTCCACCGCCGGCCAACTTGTCACCACACGCTTAGATGTGACAGGTTGTGTCGCAATAAGGGGCGCGGGGTAAAATTCACGTCCAACCGGCCTGACGATCGCATGGTAATGGCAAAGACGAACTGGGACGGCGCGCAATGGCTGATTACCAGCCATCACTCATCGGCGATGCCCGAAAAGCAATGACGCGGCGCATCAGTTACGCGGCGTTCTCCTCTTTCAGCGGACACTCGGCCAAAGCCGCGAACCCGCGCCGTGAAATATCCGCGGCGCCGCATCTCGTCTGACCTATCATCAAAAAGTTGCGACCAGTGCGGCATGCCATGCCAAACGGGGAGAAACGATGATGGCCTCAGTCGAAATAGATAGCGCCGCTCCCGCCGCGGGCGACACACCGTGGCATGCACTACCGGCCGCCGAGATCGAGCGGCGCTTCAAGGTCGATTCCGCGCAGGGGCTCGATGCCGCCGACGCCGCCGCGCGGCTCGAAACCTACGGCCCGAACCGTCTGCCGCAAGGCAAAAAGAAGGGACCGGCCGCGCGCTTTCTCGCGCAGTTCAACAACATTCTCATCTATGTGTTGCTGGTGGCCGGCTTCGTGAAGTTCATGCTGGGTCTGTGGCTCGACGGTTCGGTGATTTTTGCGGTCGTGATCCTCAATTCGCTATTGGGCTTTCTGCAGGAAGGCCGCGCGGAGAAGGCGCTCGATTCGATTCGCAACATGCTGTCCGCGGACGCGCGCGTGCTGCGTGGCGGCGCGGTGCGTCTGATCCCCGCCGAGGATCTGGTGCCCGGCGACATCGTGTTGCTCGAATCGGGCGACCGGATTCCGGCGGATCTGCGCCTCGTCGACACCAGAAACCTGCGCACCGAGGAGGCGGCGCTGACCGGCGAATCCGTGCCGGCCGAAAAGGGCACCGCTCCGGTCGCCGCGAAGGCGACCGTCGGCGACCGCGAGAACATCGCGTTCTGCGGCACGATGGTGCTGTCCGGCCGCGCCACCGGCGTCGTCGTCGCGACGGGCAGCCATACCGAGCTGGGCCGGATCAACCAGATGCTCGCCGAGGTCAGCGCGCTCGAAACACCGCTGCTGCGCCAGATCAGGAAATTCGGCTACGTGATCACCGCGGTCATCGGCGTCGTCAGCGTATTGCTGTTCTCGTGGGGGCACTGGCTCGGACATATGAGCTTCGTCCAGCTATTCCAGGCGATCGTCGGGATCGCGGTATCGGTCATTCCGGAGGGGTTGCCGGCGCTGATCACGATTACGCTTGCGATCGGCGTGCAGCGTATGGCGCAGCGCAACGCGATTATTCGCCGCCTGCCGGCGGTCGAGACGCTGGGCGCCGTGTCGCGCATCTGCTCGGACAAGACCGGCACGCTGACGCTGATGGAGATGATGGTGACCTCGGTCGTGACGGCGGAAGCCGGCTATGCGGTGAGCGGCAACGGCTATGCGCCCGACGGCGAAGTCAGCGCCGACGGCAAGCCGCTCGGCGCCGCGCCGGACGTGCTCAGGCGGATGGGCCACGTGTCGTTGCTATGCAACGACGCCGGGCTTTTCGAACAGGACGGCAAATGGAAAGTGGAGGGCGACCCGACCGAAGGGGCGCTCTATCCGTTCGCCGCCAAGCTGGGGATGGACCGTGCGGCGGAGACGGCCGCCGCGCCGAGAATCGACGCGATACCGTTCGAGTCCGAGCACAAGTTCATGGCGACGCTGAATCGGTCGGCGGACGGCGAGATGCTGCTGGTCAAGGGCGCGCCGGAAGTGATCCTCGAACACTGCGACCGGCAGCAGACCGCGCAAGGTCCGGCGCCGCTCGATCGCGATCATTTCGCGCGGGCCGGGGACCGGCTCGCCGCGCAAGGCGAGCGCGTGCTGGGGCTGGCGTGGCTGCGGCAACCCGGTCTCGCGACGGGCGGCCTGGGTCCGCGGGACCTGCCGCGTAATCTCGTGCTGCTCGGTCTCGTCGGTTTGATGGACCCGCCGCGCAAGGAGGCGATCGACGCGGTGCGCGAATGCCACGGTGGCGGCATCCGCGTGACGATGATCACCGGCGACCACAAGATCACCGCGGCGGCCATCGCGCGAATGCTGGGCATCGGCGACGGCAGGACGGCGGTCGCCGGCACCGAGATCGAGGCGATGAACGATGCGGCGTTGCAGGAATGCGTGCGCGACGTCGACGTCTTCGCGCGCGCGAGCCCCAAGCACAAACTGCGGCTGGTGAAGGCGATCCAGGCGAATCGCCAGGTCGTCGCGATGACCGGCGACGGCGTCAACGATGCGCCCGCGCTGAAGAAGGCGGACATCGGCGTTGCCATGGGCATCAAGGGCACCGAGGTGACCAGGGAGGCCGCCGGGATGATCCTCGCCGACGATAATTTCGCGTCGATCTCGGCGGCGGTGAAGGAGGGGCGCACGGTCTACAACAACATCGAGAAAGCGATGCTGTTTCTGCTGCCGACCAATATCGCGCAGGGCGCCGTGATCGCGGTGGCGATCCTGTTCGCGTTCACGCTGCCGATCACCGCGCCGCAGATTCTGTGGGTCAACATGATCACGTCCGTCGCGCTCGGCCTGACGATTTCGTTCGAACCGCACGAGGCCGACGTGATGCGCCGGCCGCCACGCGCGATCGACCGGCCGATCGTCACGCGCTTCGGGATCTGGCGCATTCTGTTCGTGGGCGCCGCGCTCGTGCTCTATACGCTGTCGACGTTCTTCTGGATGAAGACGCAAGGCGCGTCGGACCCGATGGCGCGCACGGCCGCGGTCAACGCGATCACGCTCGGCCAGGTGTTCTATCTGCTCAACATCCGCTATCTGCTCGATTCGTCGCTGTCGCTGCGCGCGCACATGGGCAATCGTTATCTGTGGTACGGGATAGCGGGTGTCGTGGTGCTGCAACTGCTGTTCACGTACGCGCTGCCGTTCAACGCCATTTTCGATACCGAGGGATTGCCGTTGTCGGCATGGCTGTGGCTGATCGCCGGAGGATGTCTGTTCTTTCTCGTGGTGGAACTCGAGAAGTTCGTGATCCGGTTGATACCGGCACTGCGCGAAGCGGTGACGTCGCAGCAGGCGGGCGAGGGCCCGGGCGGTGAACCGGCGGCGCGGTAGGCGTCGGCGCAAGCCGCTTCGAGGTATTGCCGCCGATGGCCGCTCTAGTTGCTCTAGTTTGCTCTAGCCGCTCGTCCGCGCCGATAGCGCCATGCGCCTGCGCTGCAGGAAGCGCCGCGCGGCCGGATCGCGTTCGAGGCCGATCGCGAGATCGTACGCACCGAGCGCTTCGGCGGTTGCGCCGGTGCGCGCGAGCAGATCGGCGCGCGCGGCCCAGTACGGTTGATAGTCGGCGAGGCGTGGATCGTCCGCGTACGGTTCGAGCGCGGCGAGCGCCGCCTGCGGGCCATCGCGCTCCGCCAGCGCGAGCGCGCGGTTGACCGCCACCACCGGCGATGCGGCAATCGCCAGCAATGCATCGTAGAGCTGCACGATCTCAGCCCAGTTCGGCCGATGCGTGCGGCAGCGATGGATATGCGCGGATTGCAGCGCGGCTTCGAGCTGAAAGCGGCCGATTGCATTGAACGCGCTCGCGCGCCGCAGCAGCGCGTCGGCTGCGTCGATCATCGGCGTATTCCAGTGGGCGGGATCCTGAGCCGATAGCGGCACGTATTCGCCGGCCGCATCGCGGCGCGCGGCGCGCCGCGCCTGCGCATACAGCATCAACGCGAGCAGACCCAGCGTCTCGGCCTCATCGGGCAGCAGCTCGGCGAGCAGTTGCGCGAGAAATAGCGCCTCTCCCGCGAGATCGCGCCGCTCGGTATCGCTGCCGAGCGGATCGGTCCAGCCTTCCGCATACACCGCATAGACGGCCTCCAGCACCGCGGCGAGCCGCTCGGGCAACTCCTCGCGCTCGGGCACGTTGAATGGAATGCCGGCCTCGCGGATCTTGTTCTTTGCGCGCACGAGGCGCTTGCTCATGGCGGCCGGCGACATCAGGAACGCGGACGCAATCGTCTTCGCGTCGAGCCCCAGCACGACTTGCAGCATCAGCGGCGTGCGAATCGCGGGTTCGAGCGCGGGGTGCGTGCAGGCGAACAGCAATGCGAGCCGCTGATCGGGCAAGGCGCCGGCTTCGCGGTCGTCGATTTCGTCGGCGAGAATCGCGAGCTGGTTCGCGACTTCGTCGCCGACGCGCCGGTGGCGCGCGCCGTCGATCGCCCGGCGGCGCGCCACCGTCATCAGCCACGCTTCGGGATTGGCCGGGCAGCCGCGCGCGGGCCAGTCCGCGAGCGCGGCGGCGAACGCATCCGCCAATGCGTCTTCGGCGGCGGCGACGTTGCGCGTGCGCATCGCCAGCAGCGCAACGAGCTTGCCGTAGCTGCGGCGGGCGACCGCTTCGGCCACCGCATGCGCGGTGGCGTCGGCGTCGTGCTCGCCGCCGGCCGAACTCATGAGGTATAGCGGGCGTCGGCGGATGCGACCCAGACCGGGCGCACTTCCATCAGCCCATGCGCGGCGCCGGGGCAACGCGACGCCCACGCAATCGCCGCGTCCAGGTTGGGCACGTCGATCAGGTAGTAGCCGGCCAGTTGCTCCTTCGAATCGGAAAACGGTCCGTCGAGCACTTGCGGCTTGCCGTCGACGAGCCGCACGGTGGTCGCGTTGCTGGTGTGCTGCAAGCGGTTGGCGCCGACCAGCACGCCCGCCTTGGTCAGCGATTCGGTGTACGCCTGATACGCGGCGACGCCTTGCTGGCGCTGGGCGTCGGTCATCTGGTTCCAGCCGGATTCTTCCGAATAGATCATCAACAGGTATTGCATATGAGCCTCCGTCATGGGTTGAGGCGGTGGAGTTCATCGAGCCGCCATTTCAATGACGCCCGGCATGCGTGTGGATGGACTGGGGTGTCGAAAAAAGCGGGATCCCGACGACTCTGACGAGCATAGCCGAGTTTGAAGCGCCCCTGTGCCGATAGCCGGGGTGCGCGTTGCACGTGCATGCGGTGCGAAAGGCGAGCCTTGGCAAGGCCCTGCAAAGGGGGCCGTTATTGGCCGGCCATTCATATCTTCAGCTATTACGGCTGGTCGGTCTGGCTGTCGAGGAGTTCGAGTCGGGCGGCGCGTCGAGTCATGGTGTGATCGGCGGCCGGTATTGGAGCGAGCGGGTGATCGGCGTTTGCGGCGCGACGGTCCAGACAGAAACGGTGGCCAACGCCCGCGGATCGTCCCGCGAGGCGCTTGACCACCGTGTGATGTACAACCTTACTTGATTGCCTGGATTTCGTCGGCGATCTGCTTCATTTGCGGGGTCTTTTCATACTTTGCCCACACCGGTTGCATCGCCTTCACGAATGCCGCGCGGTCGATCTGCGCGGCCGGGACGATCGTTGCGCCGCCCTTCGTGACGGTCT
>Ga0153956_1000537_pt1 | contig 41352 bp, 38 predicted proteins | sample TSFL040MetaG_FD_104704 | JGI IMG/M metagenome (GOLD analysis project Ga0153956, IMG submission 104704) | Attine ant fungus gardens microbial communities from Florida, USA - TSFL040 MetaG | ecosystem: Host-associated > Fungi > Mycelium > Unclassified | place: USA: Florida, Wekiwa Springs... | reverse complement strand
TTTCGGCTGCGGCTCGTCGCGCGAGCACGCGCCATGGGCGCTGCTCGATTTCGGCATCCGCTGCGTGATCTCGACCAGCTTCGCCGACATTTTCTACAATAACTGCTTCAAGAACGGCATCCTGCCCATCGTGGTGACGCCCGAGCAACTGAAGCTGTTGATGGACGACGCCGAGCGCGGCGCCAACGCCACCATTTCGGTCGACCTCGAAGCCCAGACCATCAAGGGGCCGGACGGCGGCACGGTGCATTTCGATATCGATCCAGCCCGCAAGCAGACCCTGCTCGAAGGCCTCGACGACATCGCCGCCACCATGAAGGAAGGCGCCGAGATCGCCGCGTTCGAACAAAAGCTCCACACCGACCGGCCCTGGATCTGATGGTCGGACGCATCTCGACCGGCTCGCCGTTCGAAGCAAGGATCGGCTATTCGCGCGCCGTGGTCGACCGGGACATGGTCTATGTCTCGGGCACGACCGGCTACGACTATGCCACCATGACCATGCCGGACGACGCCGGCCAGCAGGCCCGCAACGCCATCGCCACCATCGGCAAGGCGCTGGCCGAGGCCGGCAGCGCGCTGAGCGACGTCGTCCGCGTCCGCTATTACCTGAAGGATATGAGCGTCTATGACGCCGTGGTCGCTGCAGCGGGCGACGCCTTCGGCACCATCCGCCCGGCCGCCACCATGGTGATCGCCGGGCTGACCACGCCCGAAATGCTCATCGAAATCGAAGTCACGGCCCGTATCGGCGCCGGCAAGTCCTGAGGCAGACCATGTCCAAGCAGCTTTTCCTCCTTCCCGGTGACGGCATCGGCGTCGAAGTCATGGGCGAGGTGCAAAAGCTCGTCGCCTGGCTGAACCAGCAGCAGAAGGCCGACTTCACCACCGATACCGGCCTCGTCGGCGGCTGCGCCTACGACAAATACGGCGTCGCCATCTCCGACGACGACATGAAGAAGGCGCTGGCCTCCGATGCCGTGATCTTCGGCGCCGTGGGGGGCGCCAAATGGGACAAGGTGCCTTACGAAGTACGTCCCGAGGCCGGTCTGCTGCGGCTTCGCAAGGACATGGCGCTGTTCGCCAACCTCCGCCCGGCGATCTGCTACCCGGCGCTCGCCGATGCAAGCTCGCTGAAGCGCGAGCTGATCGAAGGGCTCGACATCCTGATCGTCCGCGAGCTGACCGGCGGCGTCTATTTCGGCGAGCCCAAGGAGATCACCGATCTCGGCAACGGCCAGAAGCGTGCGGTCGACACCCAGGTCTACGAGACCTACGAGATCGACCGCATCGTTCGCGTCGCCTTCGACCTCGCCCGCACCCGCAAGAAGAAGGTGCATTCGGCCGACAAGAAGAACGTCATGAAGTCGGGCGTGCTGTGGGACGAAGTAGCCCACGCGGTCGCCGCCGACTACGCGGACGTCGCGTTCGAACACATTCTCGCTGACAACGCGGCGATGCAACTCGTGCGCAACCCCAAGCAGTTCGACGTGATGGTGACCGACAATCTCTTCGGCGACGTGCTGTCGGACGCGGCCGCCATGCTCACCGGCTCGCTCGGCATGCTGCCGTCGGCGTCGCTCGGCGCACCCGACAAGGCGACCGGCACGCGCAAGGCGCTCTACGAGCCGGTGCACGGTTCGGCCCCCGATATCGCCGGCAAGGGCATCGCCAACCCCATCGCCATGCTCGCGAGCTTTGCGATGGCGCTGCGCTATTCGTTCGGCATGATCGAGCTCGCCGACAAGCTCGAGGGCGCGATTGCCGCGGTGCTCGACGACGGGCTGCGCACCGGCGACATCGCCCAGGGCGGCAAGTCGGTCGGCACCGAGGAAATGGGCGCCGCGATCCTCAAGAAACTGGCGGCTTAAGCGCGTTCAGTCGGCGTTCACCGCCGGCCACGCGTCATGGCCGACTTATAAGGAGGGGGCGCCGCGATGACCGAACTGGACCAATTGTTCGACAAGGCCAAGGCGTATGCCCTGGCCTATCGGAAAGAGGTAGCGGTCAAGCCGTCGACGCCGCTGAGCTACGCGACGATGCGCGAGCGCGTTGCCGCGCCGCTGCCGGAGAGCGGCACCGAGTCCGGCGCCATCATCGATGAGTTGGTGGCGCTCACCGACGGCGGCTTGATGCCGACGGTCGGCCCGCGCTTTTTCGCGTGGGTGATGGGCTCGTCGCATCCGGCCGGCGTCGCGGCCGACTGGCTGGTGACGGCCTGGGGCCAGAATGCCGGCTACCAAGGCACATCGCCCGCGATGGCGGCGATCGAGGAGATCGCCGAGCGCTGGCTGCTCGAGCTGCTCGGCCTGCCGCTCGACAGCGCCATCGGCTTTTGCACGGGAGCGACGCTCGCCAACGGCACCTGCCTCGCGGCGGCGCGCACCGGCGTTTTGCGCAAAGTCGGCTGGGACGCCGATGCCGACGGGCTGTTCGGCGCGCCACCCGTCCATGTGCTGGTCGGCGCCGACGCCCACACGTCGGTGCATTCGGCGCTGCAACTGATCGGCTTCGGCTCGCGCCGGGTGATCGCCGTCGACACCGACGCGCAGGGCCGCATCGTTCCCGCGGCGCTGGAACAGGCGATTGCGGGCCTCGAAGGTCCGAAGATCATCATCTCGCAGGCGGGACAGATCAACACCGGCGATTTCGACCCGTTCGACGCAATTGCCGATATCGCCGCCGCGCATGATGCGTGGCTGCATGTCGATGGCGCCATCGGGCTGTGGGCCATGGCGACGCCGAGCCTCAAACACCTCGTCGGCGGGCTCGCGCGCGCCGATTCCTGGGCGACCGACGGCCACAAATGGCTGCAGGTGCCCTATGACAGCGGCCTCGCCATCGTGCGCGACAAGGACGCGCTGCTCCACGCCATGACGCAATGGGCGAGCTATCTGCCCACTATCGCGCAGGGCGACCGCGTGCCCTCGAACTATGTGCCCGAACTCAGCCGCCGCGCCCGCGGTGCCGCCGTGTGGGCGCTGCTCAAGGCCTATGGCCGCGAGGGCATCGTCAAGATGGTCGAACGCCATTGCGCGCTGGCCCGCCGCTTCGCCGAGCGGTTGCGGACCGAACCCGGTATCCGCGTGCTGAACGAGGTGGTGCTCAACCAGATCATCGTCGATTTCGGCGCCGACAGCGATGCCACCAAGGCGGTCATCGCTGAGGTGCAGAAGGACGGCGTGCTGTTTGCCGGCGGGGCGCAGTGGCGCGGTAGCTGGGTGATGCGGCTGAGCGTGATTTCCGCCCCGACCACCGAAGCCGACATCGACATGTCGGCCGACGCGATCATCGCGGCGTGGCGCGCCGTTCAGGCTCGTGGAGCGTGAGCAGCAAAAGTTGCAGACTTTTGCGGTTCGCGAGCGCGACCGTCAGGAAGCCTTAAGCCCGAAGGCCTGAGCCAGCAGCCGGTAAGAGCGCAACCGCAGCTCGTGATCCCAGATGGTGGTGGTGACGATCACCTCGTCGGCGCCGGCCGCTTCCGCCTGCATCTCGATGGCGGCCTTCACCTGCTGCGGATCGCCGACGATCCAGAGCTTACCCTGTTTGTCGATGATCGCCTGCTGCGGCGGCGTCAACTCGCGCGCCGCGGCAATCTCCGGCGACACCAGCTTGCGCTCTTCGCCCGAGTGAAACAACGCCCAGCTCAGCGCCTGCGAACCGTTGAGGAACTGCGCTTCGTCCTCCGTCGGCGCCACCAGCGCCGAGAGCGCGAGGATGGCATGCGGCTTCTCGAACTGCGCCGAAGGCTGGAATGCCGCGCGATAGGCGGCGAAGGCCGGCGCAGGCGGCGTGGCGCTGAAATGCGCCGCAAAGCTGTAGCCGACCCCGAGATCGCCCGCCGCCGCGGCGCTCGCGCCCGACGAGCCCAACAGATAGACGGGCGGCAGCGACACTGCCTCGGGCACGACGCGGATCGGCGCGAACGGATGGCCGGCAGGGAAACTGCCCTGCTCGAAGGCCAGCATTTCCGCCATTTCCTGCGGGAAATAATTGCCATCGGTGGAGCGCAACGCGCTCAGCGTGCGCCCGTCGCTGCCGCCGGCCCGGCCGATGCCGAGGTCGATGCGGCCCGGATGAAGACCGTTGAGCGTGCGATAGGTCTCGACCACGCGCAGCGGCACGTGGTTGGGCAGCATGACGCCGCCGGAACCGACATGGATGCGCCGCGTTGCCGCGGCAGCGGTCGCAATCAGCACTTCGGGCGACGATGAGGCAATCGAGGGCATGCCGTGATGTTCGGCGTACCACACGCGGGTAAAGCCGAGCTCGTCGCCCAGCCGGGCGAGGCTGACGATGTTCTGCAGGGCCTGCGGGGAGCTGGTGCCCTCGGGCACCGGCGCGAGATCGAGGATGGAGAGCGGCAAGGACATGCCTTCCTATATCGGCAATCGACGATATAGGGCCAGACAAATCGCCGGATAGTGACCCGTAATGGGTAGCCGAAGCAGCTTTGGGTTCTTTAGGGTCGATTTATGCGTATTGCCGTCATCGGATCCGGGGTCTCCGGCATCGCTTCCGCCAAGACCCTGGCCCGGCTAGGGCACGCGGTGACCATCTATGAGCGGAGCGGCTCGATCGGCGGCGTGTGGGCCGTCGCCTATCCGGGCGTGCACCTGCAGAACCTCAGCGAGCTCTACAGCTTCACCGATTTCCCCTGGCCGGCGCCGCGGCCCGACTATCCCTCGGCGACCCAGATCATGGCGTACCTGCAATCGGCCGTGAGACATTTCGGCCTCGACGTACGGCTGAACCACGAAGTCACGGCGCTCACCCGCAATGGCAGCGGCTGGGACGTCGAGGTTGCGACGCCCGAGGGCACGAAGCGCGACAGCGTCGACGCCGTGATGGTCGCGATCGGCAATTTCACCGGCGAGAAGCAACAGCTCGACCTGCCCGGACGCGACAGCTTTGCCGGCGACATCGTCACCGAGCACGAGATCGGCGACTATGCCCGCCTCGACGGCAAGCGCGTGGCCGTGGTCGGTTTCGGCAAAAGCGCGGTCGACATGATCAGCTTCGCGCTCGGCCGCGCCAGCGAGGTCCATCACATCTTCCGCGAAGCCCGCTGGCTGATTCCGCGCAAGGTGTTCGGCATGTCGAGCTCGCGCATGTCGACCAACCGCATGTCGACGGTCTATGGCGACTCATGGGCTCACCCCGACCCCGAGGTGCAGAAGGCCTATGCCAAGGACCCGCTCACCGGCGAGAAGGGCGCAAAGATCGAGAGCTATATCCTGCGCCTCGCCAATGGCCTGCGCGGACCGCGCTATGGCGGCAAGGCCAGGGCGCGGCTGGCCATGGTCGACCCATCCTATCCGGTGAGCCGGCAGTTCCGCGGCACGCTGGCGCCGGACAATTACTACCCCGGTATCGCCAGCGGCGCGATCACGCCGCATCGTTCGGCGCTCAAGGGCTTTTCCGAGAGCGCGCTGCTGCTCGCCGACGGCAAGACGGTGCCCTGCGATATCGCCGTCCTGTCGCTCGGCTACAAGCGTCCGGCGATGGCATTCCTGCCCGAGCCGGCACGCTCGACGATTGCCGCGGCGCCCGATGGAGCGCAGTTCTACCGCCACATCGTCGAGCCGCAACTGCCGGGCGTGTTCTTCATCGGCTATTCGCACAACCCGCTGCACGTGCCGACCACCGAGATGGCGAGCCTGTGGGCCGATGCGGTGCTGCGTGGCGACCTGCAGCTTCCAGCCGTCGACGACATGGCGCAGAGCGCGGAGCGCGTCGCCGCCTGGAAACGCAAGCACACCAATTTCGAGCCGTCGCGCGGCTATTTCGTCAGCACGCACCTGCACAATTATCTCGATGTGCTGCTCGGCGACATCGGGCTCAGATCGCGCCGCAAGAAGAACAGCTTCGGCGAGGCGATGCAGGGTTACGCGGCGGCAGACTATGCCACCATCATCGCCGAATACGAGGCGGTGCGGGGCACCCCCCGCACCGCGATGGCGTTCGACACCTAGATTCCCTTTTGTCGCGTTTCCGAACCGGAAAACCGTTGCCACTTTTCCCGGAAACGCTTCAGGCCATCGCGAGACCCTTGGTCAGCTCCAGCGCCTGCCGCTCGAACAGCTTTCTATAAATCCCGCCCTCGCGCGTGACGAGCTGCTCATGCGTGCCTTCTTCGGCGATGCGGCCCTTGTCGAAGACCAGCAGCCGGTCGAGCGCCCGCACCGTCGACAGCCGGTGGGCGATGACGATGGTGGTGCGCCCCACCATCAGCCGCTCCATCGCCTTCTGGATCAGGATCTCCGACTCCGAATCGAGCGACGACGTCGCCTCGTCGAGAATGAGGATCGGCGAATCCGCGAGGAACGCCCGGGCGATGGCGACACGCTGCCGCTCGCCGCCCGAGAGCTTCACGCCGCGCTCGCCCACCATCGTCTCGTACTGCTTGGGCAATTGCTCGATGAAGCCGTGGGCGCTGGCGAGCTTCGCCGCCTCGATGATCTCGGCCCGCGTGGCGCCGGGCCGCGCATAGGCGATGTTTTCGGCGAGCGAGCGGTGGAACAGGATCGGCTCCTGCTGGACGATCGCGATCTGCCGGCGGAGCGCCGCCTGCGAGAAGTCGCGGATGTCGAGCCCGTCGATGCGGATGGCGCCGTCGGTCACGTCGTAGAGCCGCTGGATCAACTTGACGAACGTCGTCTTGCCCGAGCCGGAATAGCCCACCAGCCCGACGCGCTGCCCGGCCGGGATATCGATAGAAAAGTCCTTGTAGAGCGGCGCCGCGTGCGTGCCGTAGTGGAAGGTCACGTGGTCGAACTCGATGCGGCCGGCCTCGATCATGAGCGGCCTGGCGTCGGCCTTGTCCTCGATGCCGAGCGGCTGGAAATCGACTTCGACCAGCTCTTCCATATCGTTCACGGCACGCTGCAGATTGCGCACATACTGGCCGATATCGCGCAGATAGCCCTGCAGCACGAAGAACGAGGTGAGCACCAGCGCGATGTCGCCGGCCTTGGCCAGCCCCTGCTGCCACAGCACGATGCCGACGCCGACGATGGCCGTGCGCAACAGGATGAGCGTGGCGCCCTGCAGCCCGCCATTGAGCGTGCCGCGCCACCAGGTGAGGTGGGTGCGGCTGCGCCATTTGCCGATCACATGATCGAGCCGCGCTTCCTCGCGCTCTTCGCCGCCGAAGCCCTTGACCACGACGTTGCACGAGATCGCATCGGCGAGCGCGCCGCCCATGCGCGTATCCCACATATTGGCGAGCGTTGCCGCCGGCGACACATAGCCCACCGACAGCGCCACGGTGAGCGCGATGTAGAGCACCGATCCAATGCCGATGACGACGCCCAGCCACGGCCAGATGGCGCCAAGCAGGATGGTCGTGCCCACCAGCATCACCAGCGAGGGGAAAAGGAAGATGATCAGCGTGTCGTTGAGCACGTCGATGCCGCTGGTGCCGCGCGTGATCTTGCGCACGGTCGAGCCGGCAAAGCTGTTGGCGTGCCAGTCGGTCGAGAACCGCTGCACCCGGTGGAACGCCGTGCGCGTGCCGCCGCTCATCATCTGCAGCGTGAAGTGGATGATGACCATGAAGCCCCATTGCCGGATTGCGACCGAGAACAGCCCGAGCGCAATGAGGATGCCGAACGCCCACAGCGCCGCCTGCGATGCGGCATCGCTCACGCCGCCGGAGACGGCGTTGACGAGATTGCCGGCATAGAGCGGCGTCAATACGTCGGCGATGGTCGCCAGCATGAAGGCGAGCAGCATCGCCGCCAGCCGTCCCGGCTGCTCGAGCCAGTGCCGGAAGGTATAGCCGAGCACCTTGCGATAGGTGTCGCCACGCAGATCGAATTTCAAACGGGCCATGGTGTTGTCGGCGGCAGAGCGCGCCGGTCCCTATGGTGAGCACAAATGGAGATGCCGAGGCTCGGGCGCTGGGCCCGAAAGATACCGGCGGAGGATCGGAGAAGCCGGCCGACCGGCGGGGCAGACGTTAAGGCGTCGCCCGATCTCGCGGGGCGAGGCGGAACGGATGATCGTGCATGCAGCGCCTCCCTCGAATGAACCGGCAGATCATCGCCTATAGCGCCGCGGCTGCCGTTCGGCAAGGGTTGCACGGCGCGACGGCCGGGCCGATAAATCACGGGCCATGACCCTGACCCATATCCGCACCGTGCCGATCCTGCGCAGCTTCGACGAAGGCAAGGCGCGCGAATTCTACGTCGATTTCCTCGGCTTCACGATCGACTGGGAGCACCGGTTCGAGCCCGGCCTGCCGCTTTACCTGCAGGTGAGCCGGGCCGGCATCGTGTTCCACATCTCGGAACATCATGGCGACGGCTCGCCCGGCGCCAACATCCGCATCGACATCACCGGCCTCCACGATTTCCACGAGGAGCTGATCGCCAAGCGCTACAAGAACATGCGGCCGGGCCTGACCACGCCCGAATGGGGCGGCACGGAAATGACCGTGATCGACGCGGCCGGCAACCACGTCACGTTCTGCGAGGCGGCATCGGATTAGAGCATCGATTTCGCCGCAATTGGGCGCGCCAAACTTCCCAATTCGGTCACATTGTGTCCGCGCTTAAGCCAGATTGGACCGGCATGAATTGATCATTGCCTCCAGTGACCGGCATCGGGCTGACCGAGCCCCCAAACCATGATGCTCGGTGCCGGTCACATCTCCTAACATGCACAGTCAGTCTCCACTCCCGCCTGCGTCAGTTGGCGGGAGTTTTGATGTTCTCGATGATGGAGCGCTGCTTAGAGCTGGATGCTGGCGGCGCCGAGGATCGGACCGGGGAGGCCGCCCTTGTCGGTCTGCACGAGGATCACCGCACCGTTGCTGCCGCCGGCCATCAACTCGGCCAACGGCAGTTTGAGGTGGGTGCCGAGCGTCGGATCCCACATGCCCAGCATCTGCCGGCCGGTGACGATCTGCGTATAGTCCATGGTCTTGCCGGCATTCTCGCCGCGGTCGATGACGACCTTCTGATGGTCCTTGAAGGTCACCAGCCACAGCGTTGCCCGCGCGCCGCCGGTCGCCGCGGCGACATCGACATTGAGGATGTCGTTGGCGAAATCGAGCGTGACCGGCACGGCGAGGGTAGCCGCGCTCAACGCCGCCGTCACATCCTTGTCGTGCGAGCCGATGACGCCCTTGTGGCCGTTGACGATCATCTGCGGCGTGTAGATCCGCGACGAGCCCCAGCTCTGCGCATAGGATTTCTGCAGGTCCGAATTGCCCTTCGAGCCGAAGGTGTCGGGCCAGCCGATATAATCCCAATAATCGACATGATAGGCCAGCGCGATGACGTCGGGCTGCTTGCCGAGCTCGGTCAGCTTGGCGTCCGCGCCCGGGCAGGACGAGCAGCCCTGCGAGGTGAACAGCTCGAGCACCGCGTGCGGATGGTTGCGCACCTCGGCGGCGACCGCGGGTACAATCATCATCACGGCCGCCGCAGCGGCGTAGGCTAGAGCGCGATTTCGCATGCCGGTGTTTTAGGCAAACGCCCCCTCAAGCGCGAGTCAAATTGGCGTGTCGGTGCGTGAGCGGCAAAGGGGCCCGCCGCTCACGCATTGGCTCACGCCGCGACGAGGTTGCGCAGCACGTATTGCAGGATGCCGCCATGGCGGTAGTAGTCGAGCTCGTTGATGGTATCGATGCGGCAGCGGGTGACCGCTTCCTTCACGGTGCCGTCGGCGAGCGTGATCCTGACCGTCACCGGGCAGCGCGGCGTCAGCGCCGTCAGGCCCTCGATGCTGATCGTTTCATCGCCCGTCAGGCCCAGCGTCTGCCAGCTCTCGCCGTCGGCGAACTGCAGCGGCAGCACGCCCATGCCGATGAGGTTGGAGCGGTGGATGCGCTCGAACGATTGGGCGATCACCGCGCGCACGCCGAGAAGGCGCGTGCCCTTGGCCGCCCAGTCGCGCGACGAGCCGGTGCCGTATTCCTTGCCGGCGAAGACGACGAGCGGCGTGCCCTGCTTCTGGTAGGCCATCGCCGCGTCGTACATCGGCATGGTTTCGCCGTTCGGGCCCTTCGAGAAGCCGCCTTCGACACCCGGCACCATCTGGTTCTTGATGCGGATATTGGCGAAGGTGCCGCGCATCATGACTTCATGGTTGCCGCGACGCGCGCCATACGAGTTGAAATCGCGCGGCGCCACCTGCCGCTCGACCAGATACTGCCCGGCCGGCGTCGACACCTTGAACGAGCCCGCCGGCGAGATGTGGTCGGTGGTGATCGAGTCGAGGAACAGGCTGAGGATGCGCGCGCCGGTGATGTCGGTCACCGGCTCGGGCTCCATCTTGAGGCCGTCGAAATAGGGCGGGTTCTGCACATAGGTCGAGCTCGAATTCCACCGATAGGTCTCGCCGCCCTCGACGGCGATGCCCTGCCAGTTCTCGTCGCCCTTGAACACGTCGGAGTAGCGGCCGAGGAACATCTGCGGCGTGATCACCTTGCGGACGATCTCGCTGACTTCCTGGTTGGACGGCCAGATATCGCGCAGGAACACCGGCTTGCCGTCCTTGCCCTTGCCGAGCGCGTCGGTGGCGACGTTGACGTTGAGCGAACCGGCCAGCGCATAAGCGACGACCAGCGGCGGCGACGCGAGATAGTTCGCCCGCACGTCCGGGTTCACGCGGCCTTCGAAATTGCGGTTGCCCGAGAGCACCGAGGCGGCGACCAGGTCATTGGCGTTGATGCACTCGCTGATCGCTTCCGGCAGCGGGCCGGAATTGCCGATGCAGGTGGTGCAGCCATAGCCCACGAGGTTGAAGCCGAGCGCATCGAGATCGGCGCTGAGGCCGGCGGCATTGAGGTAGTCGGTGACCACCTGCGAGCCGGGGGCCAGCGAGGTTTTGACCCACGGCTTCACTTCGAGCCCGAGCGCCCGCGCCTTGCGCGCGACGAGCCCCGCCGCGATCAGCACCGAGGGATTGGAGGTATTGGTGCACGAGGTGATCGCCGCGATCACCACATGGCCGTCGTCGAGCGCGTATTCGGCGCCCTTGACCGGGAACGCCGCCTCTTCCGGGATATCGTCGACGCCGGTCGCGCCTTCATCGACATAGCGGCTCTCGCCGACCGAGGCCGGCAGCTTGGTGCGGTCCTTGCGACCGCCCGCGATATCCTTCAGCGCTTCCTGGAATTTCGACGCCGCATTGACCAGCGACACACGGTCCTGCGGACGCTTCGGGCCGGAGACCGACGGCACGACCGTGGTGAGGTCGAGTTCGAGCGTGTCGGTGAACACGGGGTCGGCGCTGTCGGTGTCGCGGAACATCTGCTGCGCATCGGCATAGGCCTTGACCAGCGCCACCCGGCCCGCATCGCGGCCCGACGTCTCGAGATAATTGAGAGTGTCGCTGTCGATGGGGAAGAAGCCGCAGGTCGCGCCATATTCGGGCGCCATGTTGGCGATGGTCGCCTGGTCTTCGAGGCTCAGGTAGTCGAGGCCCGGGCCGTAGAATTCGACGAACTTGCCGACGACGCCCTTCTTGCGCAGCATCTCCGTGACGGTCAGCACGAGATCGGTCGCGGTGATGCCCTCGTTGATCCGGCCGGTCATCTTGAAGCCGATGACTTCGGGGATCAGCATGGTGATGGGCTGGCCCAGCATCGCGGCTTCCGCCTCGATGCCGCCGACGCCCCAGCCGAGCACCGCAAGGCCGTTGACCATGGTGGTGTGGCTGTCGGTGCCGACCAGCGTATCGGGATAGGCGATGGTCTCGCCGGTCTCGGCGTCCTGCCTGGTCCACACGGTCTGCGCCAGATATTCGAGATTCACCTGGTGGCAGATGCCGGTGCCGGGCGGCACCACGCGGAAATTGTCGAATGCCTTCTGGCCCCAGCGCAGGAACTCGTAGCGCTCGCCATTGCGCTCGTATTCGAGTTCGACGTTCTGGTGGAAGCTCAGCGGCGAGCCGAACGAATCGACCATCACCGAGTGGTCGATGACGAGATCGACCGGCACCAGCGGATTGATCTTTTGCGGATCGGCGCCGAGCTTGGCCGTCGCGTCGCGCATCGCAGCCAGATCGACCACTGCCGGAACGCCGGTGAAATCCTGCATCAGCACGCGTGCCGGCCGGTACGAGATTTCGTGCTCCGACGTCCGCGTGCCCAGCCACTGCGCCACCGCCATGATGTCGGCCTTGGTGACGGTGACCCCATCCTCGAACCGCAGCAGGTTCTCGAGCACCACCTTCATCGAGTGCGGCAGCTTGCCGATGCCCGGCAGGCCGTTCTTCTCGGCCAGCGGCAGCGAATAATAGGTGTAGGTCTTGTCCCCGACCTTGAGGTTGGTCTTGGACTTGAAGCTGTTCAGCGATTGGGTCAACGGGTCCGCCTGTCAAATCAGGTTAAGGCAGCAGAGCGGTCCTGACGCTGGACGAGCTTGCGAAGGACCGGGCGCACAGTCTGGAAACGTTCCAGACTTTGAGCGCCTTATAGAGAACTAACATGACGCTTGCCAGCCTCGCCTATCGTTGAATAGGCATGGGCGCGATGAATGGCCAAAACCCCCTGCTGACCGTCGAAAATCTGGCCCTCAGCCGGGGCGAACGGCGCCTGTTCGAGGGCGTCGGCTTCACATTGGCGCCGCGCGATCTGCTGCTCGTCCGCGGGCCCAACGGCGCCGGTAAGTCGAGCCTGCTGCTGACCCTCGCCGGCGTGCTGCGCGCCGAGGCTGGCCGGATCGACTGGCACCTCGAAGAACCGCCGAAACTGCACGTGCTGGCGCACTCGCCGGGGGTGAAATCGCGGCTGAGCCTTGCCGAAAATCTCGGCTTCTGGCGCACCCTCAACGGCCCGACGGGCCTCAGCCCCGAGGCGGCGCTCGACGCGGTCGGCCTCGCCGGGCTTGACGGGCTCGATGCCGGCTATCTGAGCGCCGGGCAGACCAAGCGGCTCGCGCTGGCGCGGCTGCTGGTCAGCGACCGGCCGATCTGGCTGCTGGACGAGCCTACCGCCTCGCTCGATGCGGCCGGCGACAGCCTCGTTGCCCGGCTGGTCGCCGACCGGCTCGCGAGCGGCGGTGCCGTTATAGCCGCGACCCACAACGATATTGCGGGCGCCACGCAGACCCTGACGCTGGGCGGGCCAGCATGAGCGCGTTCCTGACCCTCATCGGCCGCGAGTTGCGCCTTGCCGCCCGCACCGGCGGGGATGCGCTGACGCTCGTGCTGTTCTTCGTCATGGTCGGCGCAGTGGTGCCCTTCGCCATCGGTCCCGACCGCACGCTGCTGGCAAAGCTTGCCCCCGGCATCGTCTGGATCGCAGCGTTCCTGTCGATGCTGCTCGGCCTCGACCGGCTGTTCCGCGCCGACGAGGACGATGGCTCGCTGCTGCTGTTCCGCCACGCCGCCATTCCGCTCGAGGCCGTGGTTGCCGCAAAAGTGATCGCCCATTGGCTGCTGACCGCCCTGCCGCTGATGCTGGCGAGCCCGCTGCTGGCGGTGCTGTTGTCGATGGACGTGGCGGGTTGGGAGCGGACGCTGCTCTCGCTGCTGCTCGGCACGCCGGCGCTGACGGCCTTCGCCGCGATCGGCGCCGCGGTCACGGTTTCCCTGAAGCGCGGCGGACTGCTGGCGCCGGTGCTGATCCTGCCGCTGTCGATTCCGGTGCTGATTTTTGGGGTCGCCGTGGTGGCCGCGCCGGAGGGCAGCGGCTCGGCGCTGCTGTTCCTCAGCGCCTTCAGCCTTGTTTCCGTGGCCTTTTGTCCCTTTGCTGCCGCTCTGGCGCTACGGGTAGGATCGGAATAGACAACACACGACGCTGGCCGGGCGTCATTGTGCACGAGATTTCGATCGTATGGCCGTCGACAGCACCGTTTCCAAGCCCAACTGGTTCTCCCGCCTTGCCCATCCCGGCAATTTCATGGGCTGGAGCAAGCCGGTGCTGGTGCCGCTGGCGGTGGTAACCGCTCTCGTCTTCGCGGTCGGGCTCTATTACGCGTTCTTCAATTCGCCCGCCGACTACCAGATGGGCGAGACCGTGCGCATCATGTACGTGCACGTGCCCAACGCCTGGCTCAGCCAGTTCGTCTATGGCGTGATGTTCGTCGCCTCGCTCGGCACGCTGGTGTGGCGGCATCCGCTGGCCGACGTCGCCGCCAAGGCCGCCGCTCCGCTCGGCGCGGTCTTTACCGCCATTGCGCTCTACTCCGGCTCGCTCTGGGGCCGCCCGACCTGGGGCACCTTCTGGGAGTGGGACGGGCGCATGACCTCGACGCTGATCCTGCTCTTTATCTATGTCGGCATCATCGCGCTGTGGCGCGCCTTCGACGACCAGTTGCGCGCCGCTCGGATCGTCGCGGTGGTGACCCTCGTGGGCGCCCTCGACATTCCGGTGGTAAAATTCTCGGTCGACTGGTGGAACACGCTGCACCAGCCCGAAAGCATCTTCACCACCACCGGCCCGCATATGCCGATGTCGCTGCTGACACCGCTATTCATCATGATGCTGGCCTTCACGCTGCTGTTCGTGTTCCTGCAGTTCGTCGCCATGCGCACCGAAATCCTCCGCCGCCGCGCCGACAGCCTCGGCCGGCAGGCTGCCGCGCGAGGCGCCGCATGATCGGGGAAAATCAGGACATCGTCTTTATCGTCTGGGCCTATGTCGGCGTCGGCGTCGCGACGCTCGGGCTGATTGGCTGGGTCTGGCTGCAATCGCGCCGGGTGAAGCACAAGCTCGCCGCCCTCGAGGCACAGGGCATCCGTCGCCGCTCCGCCGGATCGCCGACGTGAAACAGCCCGTCCGCATTCTTCTCGCCCTGCTGCCGCTGGTGGTGCTGGGCGCGCTCATCGCCTTGTTCGCGCTCAACATGAACCGCGACCCGAGCCTCGTTGCCTCGGTGCTGATCAACAAGCCCGCACCCGATTTCAATTTGCCGGCCGTCGACGGCCTGCCGGTGCCGGGCTTCGATACGGCCACGCTCAAGGGCCAGGTAACGGTGGTCAACGTCTTTGCGAGCTGGTGCATCCCGTGCCGCGAAGAGCACCCGGTGCTCGAAAAGCTGAAGGCGAAAACCGGCGTCCCGATCTTCGGCATCAACCAGAAGGACCAGGCGGACAACGCCAAGGCCTTCCTCGCCGAACTCGGCAACCCCTACGACGCCGTAGGTGCCGACAGCGCCGGCCGCACCTCGATCGACTGGGGCGTCTATGGCGTGCCCGAGACCTTCATCGTCGACGCCAAGGGCGTCATCCGCTTCAAGCACACCGGGCCGCTGTCGATGGAGGACATCGACCGGGAATTGGTACCGGCTTTGGCGAAGGCGAAGACGGAGAGCTAGGATCAAGCACTGACCCCTACTACGGGCCGGCCTACGCCGTCGGATCGATCGGCGGGGTCGGCTGCGGCTCGTCGGTGGGTGCGTATTTGGTCAGCACCGGCAATTGCAGCGCCGCAAAGGCGATGGTGACCACCGGGGTCACGAACGTCTTGTACGTGGCCCAGAGGTTGTCGCCGAGGAGCCGCCAGACCAGTTCGTTGGCGACGGCCAGCACGATGAAGAAGATGCCCCAGCGCAGGGTGAGGATGGTCCAGCCGGCGGGCTTCAGCTTGTAAACCTCGCCGAACACATAGCGCAGCAGCGACTGGCCGAACACCAGCCCGCCCAGCAGCACGACGCCGAACAGCGCATTGATCACTGTCGGCTTCATTTTCGCGAAGGTCGTGTCGTGGAAATAGAAGGTGAGCGCGCCAAAGACGAGCACCACGATGGCCGTGACCATCGGCATCACCGCGATACGATGCAGCAGCGCCCAACTGAGGGCGAGCGACACCACCATCGCCAGCATGAACAGCAGCGTCGCCGGATAGAGCGGATCGTCGAAGCCCCAGGCCGTGAACTGCGGGAAGGCCGCGATGATCCGGTTGCCGAAGGTGAAGCCCAGATAAAAGATCACCAGCGGCCCGAGCTCGATCGCGAGCTTGAGCAGTTGCGGCTTGAGTTCGGCCCAACTGATATCGTCGGCTGCCTTGTCGTTTGCCATTTAAACCTCGCCCACCAGAGCCCGCGCGAAGTCGTCGGCGGCGAACGGCTCGAGATTGTCGACGCCCTCGCCCACTCCGATGAAATGCACCGGCATGCCGTATTTTTTGGCGATGGCGACGAGGATGCCGCCCCGCGCCGTGCCGTCGAGCTTGGTCATCACCAGCCCCGTTACGCCCGCCCGCTTGCCGAAGATTTCGACCTGGTTGAGCGCGTTCTGTCCAGTCGTCGCATCGAGCGTCAGAAGTGTGGCGTGCGGTGCGGTGGGGTCGACCTTCTTGATGACGCGGACGATCTTTTCGAGCTCGCTCATCAACTCGTCGCGGTTCTGCAACCGACCGGCCGTGTCGATGATGAGGAGGTCCTTGCCCTGGTCGCGCGCCGCGGTCATCGCGTCGAACGCCAGTCCTGACGCATCGGCGCCGGCGGCACCCGCGATCACTGGCGCGCCAGTACGCTGCCCCCAGATCTGGAGCTGCTCGATGGCGGCAGCGCGGAACGTGTCGCCGGCCGCCAGCATCACCGACTTGCCCGCCGCGCCGTAGAGGCTCGCGAGCTTGCCGATGGTCGTGGTCTTGCCCGAGCCGTTGACCCCGACCATCAGGATGACGAACGGTTTCCTGTCGCTATCGATCGCCAGCGGCGTTGCCACCGGACCGAGCACTTTTTCGACTTCGGTGGCGAGAACCTCGCGCACTTCATCGCCGGTTATATCGCGGTCGAACCGGTCACGCCTGAGCGCCGCCGTCACCGTTGAGGCCATGTCGACGCCGAAGTCCGACTGGATGAGAATGTCCTCCAGCTCGTCCAACATGGCGTTGTCGAGGCGCTTCTTGGTGAAGACCGCCGCGATGCCGCCGCTGAGCTGGTCGGACGAGCGCTTCAGCCCCGAGGCCAGCCGCTGGAACCAGCTCTGCCTGGGCGCCGGTGCTGCAGGCGGCAGCGTTTCGGCCGGGCCGGGCGTTTCGGGTGGCGTGGCAGGCGGCGTCTCGCTGCCGAACAGGCGCCTGAACAGGCCGGGTTTTTGCTCCGCCATCAGGCTGCCGTCCGGATCGGTTCGCCGATCAGTCCGTCGGCCGAAAGCCCCGTCACGCGGACCGCGACGATCTCGCCCGACCCATGCCCGGGCACGGCGATCGGCACGAACTGCTCGGTGCGCCCGAGGCCATCGCGCTCGACCAGCACGGTTTCGACCGCGCCCACGCGGCTTGCGCGCAGCGCCTCATACTGAACGTCGCCGAGCGCCCTCAACTTTGCCGCGCGCTGCCTGGCGACGGTGCGCGACACCTGCGGCATGCGCGCTGCTGGCGTGCCCTGCCGCGGCGAGTAGGGAAAGACGTGTAGATAGGTCAGGTCAGCTTCCTTGACGATCTTCAGCGAGTTCTCGAACATCTCGTCGGTTTCGGTCGGGAAGCCGGCGATGATATCGGCGCCGAACACCATGTCCGGCCGCAACTCGCGCACCTTGGCGACGAATTCCAGCGTGTCGGCGCGCAGATGCCGGCGCTTCATCCGCTTGAGGATCATGTCGTCGCCCGACTGGAGGCTGAGATGCAGATGCGGCATCAGCCGGCGGTCGGACGCGATGGCGTCGTAGAGCGCCTCGTCTGCCTCGATCGAGTCGATTGACGAGATCCTCAGCCGCGGCAGTTCCGGGATGTGCCGGAGGATCGCCTGCACCAGCCTGCCGAGGCCTGGCTGCCCCGGCAGGTCGGTGCCATACGATGTTATATCGACGCCGGTCAGCACCAGCTCGCGGTAGCCATTGCCCACGAGCCGCTTCATCTGCTCGACCACGGCGCCCATTGGCACAGAGCGCGAGGGCCCGCGGCCATAGGGAATGATACAGAAGGTACAGCGGTGGTCGCAGCCGTTCTGGACCTGAACGAACGCCCGCGCCCGCCCGTCCATGCCTTCGATCAGGTGCCCGGCGGTTTCGCGCACGGACATGATGTCGTTGACCTGGACCTTGTCGTTGAGCGGCACGCCGAATGCCATCGGCTGGTAGCTTTCGGCCTTCAGCTTGTCGGCATTGCCGATGACGAGGTCGACCTCGGCCATGTCGCCGAAGGCCCGCGCCTCGGTCTGCGCCGCGCAGCCGGTGACGATGATCCGCCGTTCCGGCGCGTCGCGCTTCGCCTTGCGGATGGCCTGCTTCGCCTGCCGCACCGCCTCTACCGTTACAGCACAGGTGTTGATGATCAAGGCGCTTGACAGACCCGCCTTCTCGGCCTCGGCCTTCATCACCTCGGACTCGTAGGCATTGAGCCGGCAGCCGAAGGTCAGTGTCTCGATCGACATCAGGCGATGGCCTTGTCGCGCGTCCAGACGCCCGACTTCGGGTCGAACTCGCCCGAAAACTCGAACTCGGCCGGACCGGTGAGCATCACATGATCGTCGGCCCGCCACTCGACGACGAGATCGCCGCCGGGCACCGTAACGGTCGCCTTGCGCTCGCTGCGCTCGGTGCGGACGGCATTGACCAGTGCCGCGCACGCTGCGGTACCGCAGGCCCTGGTCAGCCCGGCGCCGCGCTCCCAGGTGCGGAGAATAATGTGGTCGGGCGCCACCACCTGCGCGATCGAAATATTGGCGCGCTCGGGGAAGATCGGGTGGTTTTCGAGCAGCGGCCCGAAGCGGTCGAGGGCATAGCCCCAGACGTCGTCGTTGACCCAGAACGTCGCGTGCGGATTGCCGATGGACATCACCGAGGGAGTATGGAGCACCGGCGCATCGATCGGTCCGATCTGCAGTTCGATGCCGGTGGTGTCGTAGAACTCCTCGGCCAACGGGATGTCCTGCCAGCCGAACTTCGGCCTGCCCATGTCGACGGTGATGAGGCCGTCCGGGCGCTCCTCGCCGGTGAGGATGCCGGCCAGCGTCTCGAACACGAACGACTTCTGGCCGGTCTGGGCGCTCAGCGCCTGCACGACGCAGCGCATGCCGTTGCCGCAGGCTTCGGCTAAGGTGCCATCGGAATTGAGGATTTCGATGTAGTTGGCGGTGCCCGGCGTCCGCGGATCGTGGATCGCCATGATCTGGTCGAACTTGGTCGCGGGATCGGCGTCGATCGCCACGGCCGCGGCCGCCGTCACGCGGTCGGCACGGCCGCGCATGTCGGCAACGATGATCTCGTTGCCGAGCCCGTTCATCTTCAAAAACGGTGCATTTGGCATGACGAACAAATGGCTCTGCTGACGACTTTTCGGCGCTGTATATGGCGGAACAATCATCTAAATGCCAGTGGCAGTGCCAATTCCTTGACTCGCCGGGCTTTCCCGCCTATCCACGCCGCACTTCTGCTCAGGCCTGACCTGAACCGCCGACCGGGACCCGCAAAGGTATAAAGAGATCCCGGAGGCAAACACCCCACAGCGCGATGCGCCCTGGGGTGGGTTTGGCGTTTGGCTGCAACGACCCCATCTCCGGCTCCGCGGCGGCATGCAGCGGAACCAAAGGACCAAAAATGTTCGAAAGCCTTAGCGACCGGCTTGGGAAAATCTTCGAAGGCCTCACGGGCCGCGGCGCACTGAGCGAAGCGGACGTCGACGCGGCGCTGCGCGAAGTTCGCCGCGCGCTGCTCGAGGCCGACGTGTCGCTGGAGGTGGTGAAGGCCTTCGTCGAGCAGGTGCGCGAGCGCGCTATCGGCGCCGAGGTCACCCGCTCGGTGACGCCGGGCCAGCAGGTGATCAAGATCGTCCATGACGAGCTGGTCCGCGTGCTGGGCGAGACGGCGGTGCCGCTCGACTTCAATGCGGTCGCGCCGGTGACCATCCTGATGGTCGGCCTCCAGGGCTCGGGCAAAACCACGACCACCGGCAAGATCGCCAAGCGGCTCAAGGAGCGGCAGAACAAGAAGGTTCTGCTCGCTTCGCTCGACACGCGCCGTCCGGCGGCGATGGAGCAGTTGCGCGTGCTGGGCACCCAGATCGATGTGGCGACGCTGCCGATCGTTCCGACCGAGACCCCGGTGCAGATCGCCCGGCGCGCGCTGAGCGAAGGCAGGCTCGGCGGCTACGACGTGCTGATCCTCGATACCGCCGGCCGCACGCATATCGACGAAGAGCTGATGGCCGAGACCGCCGAGATCAAGGCGGTGACCAACCCGCACGAGATCCTGCTGGTCGCCGACTCGCTGACCGGCCAGGACGCGGTGAACCTCGCCCGCTCGTTCGACCAGCGCGTCGATATCAGCGGTATCGTCCTGACCCGCGTTGACGGCGACGGCCGCGGCGGCGCAGCGCTCTCGATGCGCGCCGTCACCGGCAAGCCGATCAAGCTGATGGCGACGGGCGAAAAGCTCGATGCGCTCGAAGATTTTTACCCCAGCCGCATCGCCGACCGCATCCTGGGCATGGGCGACATCGTCAGCCTCGTCGAGAAGGCGGCGCAGACCGTCAACGCCGAAGACGCGGCCAAGATGGCCAAGAAGCTCAAAAAGGGCTCCTTCGACCTCGAGGACCTGCGCAACCAGCTCCTGCAGATGAAGAAGATGGGCGGCATGGGCGCGCTGATGGGCATGATGCCCGGCATGGGCCAGATCAAGAAGGCGATGGCCGGCGCCAACCTCGACGAGAAGGTGTTCGACCGCCAGATCGCCGTGATCAACTCGATGACCAAGGCCGAGCGCGCCAACCCCGACCTGCTCAACGCCAAGCGCCGCATCCGCATCGCGGCTGGTTCGGGCACCAAGGTCGAGGACGTCAACAAGGTGATCAAGCAGCACCGCCAGATGGCGGACATGATGAAGAAGGTGTCGAAGGGCGGTATGGGCTCGCTCGCCGGCATGTTCGGCGGCAAGATGGGCGGCATGATGCCAGGCCTCGGCAACATGCCCGACCCGGCCAGCATGGACCCCAAGCAGCTCGAAGCGATGGCGCGCCAGATGGGAATCGACCCCGCGTCGATGCCGGCCGCGGCGCCCAAGGACATCTCGCAAAAGCTGCCGACCGATGTCGGCAAGCTCCTCAAATCCGGATCGGGCATGCCCGGTCTCGATCCATCAAGACTTGGCGGCGCATCGCGCTTCCCCGGCCTTCCCGGCCTCGGTGGCGGCTTCGTGCCGAAGAAGAAATAGACCTCAACAGCACTCCACTCATCCAAAGGACCAGAAATGTCGCTGAAACTTCGTCTCGCCCGCGCCGGCACCAAGAAGCGCCCCTACTACCACGTCGTCGTGACCGATGCCCGCAACCCGCGCGACGGCCGCTTTCTCGAGCGCATCGGCACCTATGATCCGATGCTGGCCGACGATACCAAGCGCGTGACGCTCAACACCGAACGCGCCACCCACTGGCTCGGCGTCGGCGCCCAGCCGACCGATCGCGTGCAGCGCTTTCTCGACGCCGCGGGCCTGCTGAAGCGCGCGCCGCGCAACAACCCGGAGCGCGCCAAGCCGGGCAAGAAGGCCACCGAGCGCGCCGAAGCCCGCGCCAAGGCTGCTGCCGACAAGGAAGCCGCCGCCAACGCCCCGGCCGAAACGCCGGCCGAGTAAAGTGCGCGGGGCTCACCCCTCATCCGCCCTTCGGGCACCTTCTCCCACAAGGGGAGAAGGCCGCCCGTCTCGACATCGCGGCTCCATTGCCTTCTCCCTTGATGGGAGAAGGTGGCGGCAGCCGGATGAGGGTGGGGCCAAGAACGCGGCGCGTGAGGTGAGCCATGCCTGACGACAACAAGAGACTGCTCATGGGCCGCATTGGCGCGGCGCATGGGATCAAGGGCGAGATTCGCATCCAGTCGTTTACCGAGGAGCCGCTGGCGCTGCTCGATTATGGTCCGCTCGGCACCAACAAGCCGGGCCTCGTGATCGAGATCGAGTCGGCCCGCGCCACGACCAATGTGCTGGTGGCACGGCTGAAGGGTATTGCCGACCGCACGGCGGCCGAAAAACTCAATGGCGTGGAGCTTTACGTGGATCGCGACAAGCTGCCGCCGCCCGATGCGGAAGATGATTTCTACCACGCCGACCTGATCGGCCTCGAAGCCCGCCTCGCCGATGGCAGCGTCGTCGGCAAGGTGATGGCCATTCCCAATTTCGGCGCCAGCGACCTGCTCGAAGTGCGCGACGAGCGGAGCGGCGATACATTCCTTTATCCGTTCACCAAGGCCGTGGTGCCGGTGGTCGACATCGCCAAGGGCTACCTCGTCATCGAGGTGCCGCTCGACGCCGAGCCCGGCGAGGAAGAGCCCGATTGAGCTTTGACGCCGACATCGTCACGCTCTTTCCCGAACTGTTTCCGGGGCCGCTCGGCGCCTCGGTGATCGGCCGCGGCGCGGCACAGGGCCTGTGGTCGCTGCGCCTGACGCAGCTACGCGATTTCGCCACGGACAAACATCATTCGGTGGACGATACGCCGGCCGGTGGCGGCGCCGGCATGGTGCTGAAGCCAGACGTGCTGGCAGCCGCGATCGACGCCGTGTCGCACCAGAACGATCCGCGCCCGCGGCTGCTGATGAGCCCGCGCGGCAGGCCGCTGACGCAGGCGCGCGCCCGTGCTCTGGCGGTGGGACCGGGGGCGGTGATCGTCTGCGGGCGCTTCGAGGGTATCGACGAGCGCGTCATCGAGGCGCGCAACCTCGAGGAAATCTCGATCGGCGATTATGTTCTGGCCGGCGGCGAAGTCGCCGCCATGGTGCTGCTCGAAGCGGTGGTGCGGCTGATCCCGGGTGTGCTCGGCAAGGCCGAGAGCCATGCCGACGAAAGTTTCGAGAACGGCGTTCTGGAATATCCGCAATACACACGACCGCAGAGTTTCGAGGGCCGGGAGATTCCACCGGTGCTGACGAGTGGGGATCACGGCAGGATCGAGACCTGGCGGCGGGAGCAGAGTGCGGCGCTGACGAAGGTCAGGCGGCCGGATTTGCTGAAGTAGGGTCTCCTGGCGGACAACCCCAATCGACCTCCTCGATTACCCACGGTGTCATTCCCGCGCAGGCGGGAATCCAGGCGAGCGTGCGGAAGTCCGAGAGCCCTGTCTGGATTCCCGCCTGCGCGGGAATGGCACTGTGCATAGGCAGGCTTGGGGCGACTGAGAGCCTACATCCCCTACATCCCCTCCATCGACGACATGCCGCTCATGTCCATGCCGTCCATCGACGATATACCATCCGTCACCGGGGCGCTTTGGGCGATGGTACCGACGTTGAGCTCGACCGGCAGGTCGCCGGCTTTGGCGAAGTGGAGCGTCATTTCAACGCACTGGCCCTTGACGAAGGGTTGCGACATGCCGGTCATCATCAGGTGGTAGCCCATCGGGTCGAACGATACCGTGCCGCCTGGCGGAATTTCGAGGCCGCCATCGACGGGCGCCATCTCCATCACCGAGCCGTTCATCTTCATCGAGTGCATGGTGACGGTTTTGGCCGCGGCGGTGGTCGCGCCGGTGATGGTGTCGGGGGCGGTGCCATGATTGGCGACGAGGAGATAGCCCGCGGCCGATGGGGCTCCCTTCAGCGTGGCGCGGGAATAGGCGCCGGTGACGACGATGTCACCCTTGGTAAAACTCTGGCCCGTGGCGCAGCTCGCGACCACGCCGCTGTCGGCGGCAATGGCGGGAGCGCCGAGCAGCATCGAACTTGCGAGGGCGGCGGCGGGGAGGGTGCGAAGCATGTTGGGATCCTCTGCTGGCGGCGCGAGCGCCAATGTACCGTGCAGCACGCTGAGATCGAAATCACCGGTGCGTGCCTCGACATCGACCGACCAACTGCCGCCAACCGGCAGTTCAAGCCCGTCGACTGTCCATAAATTGTCGGATTTGAGCGTGGCTGGCCGGCTGATGGTTGCAATGCCGGCGGCGGGGTTGGCGAGCTTGACCGTGACTGCCCGTGCGGTGACCGAAAGCTCGAGCGCCAGCCCGAGCGGACCGGAATGCCCCGGCGTTGCGACGAGCGTGCCCGTGGCGTTGCTGCCGGTCAATGTCGCGGTGGCGGGCGCCGAGGCCGCCGCGACTTCCGCCAATACGCGCGGCGGCGGCGTGAAGCGCCAGCCGGCGACGACACCGAATATGGTCAGGACCAATCCGATCTCGACCACGATGCTGCGGCGAAGCCGGACGGTGTCACCAGCCAGCGCCGGTGCGGTGAGGCGAACACGATTCCACAGCGCCAGCAAGAGCAGCAGCGCGACCAGCGCGAGCTTGATCCAGAGCAGCACACCGTAGCCGCTGAACCAGTCGGCCTCGGGTGGCCCGAGCTGGACGATGGCGAGGATCGCGCCCGACGCGACCAGCGCTGCCACGGCAGACGGCACGATGCGCGAGAATTGCTGTAGCGCATTGCGGTCGCCCGCGCGCAGCAGGAGCGCCAGCGGCAGCAATGCGCCGAGCCAGAACAGCAGCGACGCCATATGGACGAAGACCGCCGCCCGCATCAGCCCCTGCGGTTCGGCCGTGCTGGCGTGGCCGCTGAGCACCGGCGCCAGCGCGCCGAGCACGGCGGCGACCAGCACGACGCGCTTGAGCCGAGCGAGCGACAGCACGAACGCCAGCGCCAGCAGTCCCTCGGTTTCGGCATAGGAGCTGACGATGCCGTCGGGCCACGGTGCGGCCGAGAACAGCGCGCCGAGCGGCAGGCCGAGCAGGTCGAGCCCCTGCAGCCCAATGGCGACGGGCACAAGAACGAGGCCCATGATCGCGAGGCCGGTGCCGACCTGTCGCGCTTGCTTGGGCAGGGACGTCACCAGGCCGAAGGCGAGGCTGCCGACGCCGAAGAACAGCGCCACATATTGCAGGGTGCGAACCAGCCAGATGGCGTCCGCCAGTGCCGGATCGCCGGTGGCGGCAGCGATGGTGCCGCTCGGCGCGCCGATGGCGAAGCCGACCGTGCCGTTGACCGGGTGGCCATCGACCGAGGTGACCCGCCAGCTAAAGAGATAGCTGCCCGTGGCAAGGCCAGCGGGCAGCGTGACCTTGACCACCGGTCCCTCGAGCATGTCCTGCGTCAATGGCACCGGCGCGCCGCCGACCCCGACCAGCGAGAAGGCGATGGGGGACACCGGCTCGGTGAAGGTCAGGGTCAGCGCCGATGGTCCGGCGGGCAGCACGCTGCCATCCGCCGGATCGCTGCCGATGAGCCCCGCATGCGCCATCGCCCCCGTGCAGCACACGAGGACGAGGGCGATGGCGGCGATGAGGGGGCGCAGCATTATTGCGCCGGCGTCAGCTTGAGGCCCGGGGCCGGCGTGCCGTCTTCGCTGCCGGAGGTATCGATCCAGTCCTCCTCGCCGCTGGCGCAGATCTGGAGCACCGGGAAATAGAGCGTGGCGCCCGGCGTAAGGTCGCCAGCGAGTGTGCCGCGGACCACGAACTCATCGTATTCGTTGTCGGGCAGATTGCCGCCCGACCACGAGATTTCGGTGGCGCCGGAGGTCACCGGACTGCCGTAGAGCGTGTAGCTCTTGGCATAGGGGCCGGTCTTGATGTCGAGCGTCCAGCCGACCTTGGGCATCGGCTTGGCGTCGATGAAGCCCTCGGGCACCTTGAGCCGGATGGCGGTGGTGGCGCTGCCGCTGCAGCCATGCGGCACGCGGAGCACCGCCTTGTAGGAGCTGCCGACCGCGGCCGAGCCGGTATCGAGCGTGATGTGGGCGAACGCCAGCGAGGGTGTGGCGACGAGCATTGAGGCCGCAAGCGCGGCAGGACGAACAAGCGTCATGATCTGACCTCAAAAGGAAATGAGTCGAACGGGAGGTGTCGAGGATCAGATGGCGGGTGGCGCGCGCGGGTTCCCGGCAAGCAGCACCGGGGCGATTTCCGCCGGCGGCAGTTGCTCGGCATAGGCCACGGGCAGGGCGGCGAAGCGGACGGGCGCCGCGACGCAGGGCGGCGGCGGCAGCACCGCAACGGCCGACCGGCAGGCGTGGCAGGCGAAATGATCGCCGAGTCCCGTCGGCGACTGGTCGCCGCAGACGGAGGTGCCCGTGACGACCACCCGGCCGCCGGCGGCGAACACCGCGCTGGTGTGGCCGAAATTGAGGAAGGTCAGCGCGACGACGAGCAGCGCCAGCAGCGCTTCCCGAACCATCAGCCTCGGCGCGAACCCTCGTCTCATGGACGAAACTCGTAGCCCGGCGCGAGCCGCCCGGCAACGGCCCAAACGCCGCAAGCCCTACGGCCGGGCGAGATCGTCATAGCGGTTGGCGCGATAGATCAGCGTCGACACCAGCCAGCTCAGGAGGAACACGCCCACGACGGCGTAGCCGAAATTGGTGAGGTTGTCGTTGAGGCTGCCGATGACATCCCACACGCCGCCCGAGAGCGAGAGCTTGTCGCCGACCAGCCCCAGCGCCTCGACGCCACCGATGAAGATGGCGACCGACACCGACGCCGCGGTGATGGTGAGGTTGTACCAGAGCTTGCGCACCGGATTGACGAAGGCCCAGCCATAGGCGCCGACCATCGCGACGCTGTCGGTGGTGTCGACCAGCGCCATGCCGGCGGTGAACAGCGCCGGAAACACCATGATCGACCAGAAGCTCATGCCGGATGCGGCCTGCGTGGCGGAAATGCCGAGGAGGCCGATTTCGGTCGCCGTGTCGAAGCCGAGGCCGAACAGGAACCCGACCGGATACATGTGCCAGGATTTGCGGACCACGCCGAACACCGACTTGAACAGCCGGGCGAGAAAGCCGCGATTGGCCAGCATCGCATCGATGTCTTCGTCGGCAACGGTCTCGCCGTGCCGCACCCGGCCGAAGGCGCCCCAGATGCTGCGGAGCACCAGCAGGTTCGCGAGCCCGATGGCGAGGAGGAAGAACGCCGACACCAGCGTGCCGATGACGCCGCCAACGGCGTGAAAGTCGTCGAGTTGAGTCTGCAGCGCCGCCGCGCTCGCGGCGATGATGGCCGAGGCGATGACGACGATCGAGGAGTGCCCGAGCGAAAAGAAGAAGCCCACGCCAAGCGGCTTTTCGCCCTGCTGCATCAGCTTGCGCACCACATTGTCGATGGCCGCGATGTGGTCGGCGTCGAACGCGTGGCGCAGCCCGAACACATAGGCGAGGAAAGCCGTGCCGATCAGCACGGGCTGGCTGGAGAAAGCCCAGAACGCCCAGACCCAGGCAATGATGTTGAAGGGGATCAGCCCGCCATAGAGGACGAGCAGGCGCAGGCGTGTCCGACGATCACCGAACAGCGTGCGCAGGAATAAAGACTGGTTCACAGGTTTGACCTTTTTGACGTCGCCTGTCGTCGAAAGCGGAACACCGGACACCCCGTCCGTTGCGCTTGCGCCGACGTCTCGCGATGGCAGGTCTCCTGGCTCGCGCTTCGCCCGGTCCCCGCCTTCCCGGGCAAGGGCCCAGTGGCTTGTGGGGGAGGCATGACGCTTACAGTTGCGGGGGCAGCTACGGGTTTGACGCCCTTTTGGGTACGCCGCACCGCATTCCCTATTGTCCCGGCGTTCGTCAGCCCGCCGGGAACCATCGGGCGGAAAGCTAGACGGGCCCGGCGATGCTGTAAAGCTGCGCCGGTCGGATGGCCCGGCGCCCCTAGACTCAGCGGCTATTTTCCCCTATACGCCCGCTCGCTGCGGCTTCGGCCCGGCCAATAGCAACAAAAACCTCCGTGCAACCAAGACCGGGCGGTTGGAGAGATACCTCCAGCGAAACGCCCCACGAAAAGATCAGAACGGATCATTGAATGGCCAACAATATCATCGCTGAGCTCGACAGAGAGCAGCACGATGCCCTCGCCGCCCGCTCCAACCACCCCGATTTCACCCATGGCGATACCGTCAAGGTGTGGGTGAAGGTGCGCGAAGGCGAAAAAGAGCGCCTGCAGGCCTATGAGGGCGTCGTCATCGCCCGCACCGGCTCGGGCCTCAACGAGAGCTTCACCGTCCGCAAGATTTCCTACGGCGAAGGCGTGGAACGCGTGTTCCCGGTCCTCAGCCCCAATATCGACCGCGTCGAAGTGCTGAAGCGCGGCAAGGTGCGGCGCGCCAAGCTGTACTACCTGCGCGATCGTCGCGGCAAGTCGGCGCGTATCTTCGAGTCGACCTCGGCCCGTACCAAGAAGATCGAAGCCGGCGAGCGCGATGCCGCGCTCGAGGCCAAGAACGCCCGCGAGGCCGAGAAGGTCGCCGCTGCCGAGGCCCTGGCCAAGGAGCTCGCCGAAAAGGATGCCGCCGAGGCGGCTGCCGCTCCCGCCACCGAATAGGCGGTTTTGAGTTGAGATTTCGAAAAGCCCGGCCCATCAGAGGCCGGGTTTTTTGTTGAGGCCCGAAAGGGTGAGGGCAGATGGGAACTCCCCAAGCGCGCGCCGAGCTGGCCGCCGCCTTGCGCGACGAGGCGCGCATCGTGCTGTCCGAAACGGGCCTGTTCGCGCTGTTGCAGGCGCGCTTCGGCGAGCCCACCGTCACCGGCAGCGCCGGCTATGACCTGATGGTGTGGCGCGACCTCGACGTGCACCTCGCGGTCGACGGCGAGCTGTGGCGCGACTGGATGGCGTTCGGCGGCGACCTCGCGGCGCAGCTCGAAAGCGTCGGCCTGTCGCTCCACCGCGCGAGCTTCGTCAACGACTATGTCGAGCCCAGCCCGCGCGGGGGGGGCCTGCGCTGGCTGATCCAGTTCCGCGATTTCGCCGGCAACATGTGGCAGATGAACATCCAGGGCTGGGACCCGTTCGACTATGCCGTGCGCGAGGCCCGCGATTTCTCGCTGCGCACCGACCTCAACGCCTGCGACCGCGACCTGATCCTCCGGCTCAAGACCGAGGCCCGGGAGCGCCCAAATTATTACGGCGTCAAGGTCAGTAGCTGGGACATCTACCAGTTCGCCATCGCCAACGCCGGCGACAGCCTCAGCGCGCTGGAGAAATGGAAAGCGGCGCAGTAGCCTCCCGCGACGACGGAGACCCGCATCCATGCCCTCATACATCTGCACCACCTGCGGCGTCGGCTACGCCGAGACCGAGGCGCCGCGCGACACCTGCCTGATCTGCGCCGACGACCGGCAATATGTGAACCCGCGCGGCCAGAGCTGGACCACGATGGAGGAGCTGCAGGCCAAGCACGCCAACGATTTGCGCGAGCTGGAGCCGGGCCTGCTCGGCCTTGGCAGCAAGCCGCAGATCGCCATCGGCGAGCGGGCGCTGGTGATCACCCGGCCCGAGGGCGGCGTGATGTGGGACTGCACGCCGCTGGTCACCGACGAGGCGGTGCAGTTGCTCAAGGCCAGCGGCGGCATCAAGACGATCGCCATTTCGCACCCGCACTTTTACGCCACCATGGTCGACTGGAGCCGCGCGCTCGGCAACGTGCCGGTGTACCTCCACGAAGACAATCGCGATTGGGTGATGCGGCCCGACGACTGCATCAAATTCTGGAAGGGCGAGCGCTACGAAATCGCTCCCGGGATCACGCTGATCCGCACCGGCGGCCACTTTCCCGGCTCGACCGTGCTGCACTGGGCCGACGGCGCCGCCGGCAAGGGCGTGCTGATGACCGGCGATTCGATCATGGTGGTGCCGGACACCGAGTGGGTGAGCTTCATGTACTCATTCCCCAACCTCATCCCTCTGAACGCGCGGTCGGTCGAAGCCATCGTCAAATCCGTCCGCGCCTTCCCCTATGACCGGATCTACGCCGGCTGGTGGGACCGCGTGCTCGACCACGACGCCAAGGCCGCGGTGCAGAGAAGCGCCGAGAGATATATCGCGGCGATACGGTAGGGCCGGACCGGCCTCGGCCGCGATATCATTCCCGCACAGGCAGGAATCCGGGGCGGAGCCACCCTTCCACACCGAGCTAGCGGGCAATCCAGCCAGGATTCCCGCCTGCGCGAGAATGACACCGTGGACAATGGGCTTGTATCGGCTCACCTAAGATATATCTCTCGCCCTATCTTGACGCCTCGTGCGGCCGGGTCTATTTCCGCTATATCGTAAGATATATCGGAGATAGGACGTGCATCATTTTTCTGACGAGCATATGGAGCGCCAGCAGAAGCGTGCCTGGCGGCATTTCGAGGCCATCGGCCGGCGCGGCTGGGGCGGTTGGGGTGGTGGACCCGGCGGCCGCGGTGGCTGGGGCGGTGGCGACTGGGGCGGTTTTGGCGACAATTTCCGCATCGGCCGCATGCTCGCCTCGGGCGATCTGCGCCTCGTCGCGCTCTACTTCATCGAGCAGCAGCCGCGCCACGGCTATGACCTGATCAAGGCCATCGAGGACAAGACCGCCGGTCTCTACACCCCGAGCCCGGGCGTCATCTACCCGGCGCTGACCTTCCTCGAGGAGGCCAACTACGTGACCTCGGTCGCGGAGGGCAACAAGCGGCTCTACACCATCACCGACGAGGGCCGGGCACATCTCAATGACAACCGCGCCGCCGTCGAGGGCACGCTGGCCCATCTTGGCCGCGTCGGCGAGCATTTCGCCAAGATGCGCGAGCACTGGGACAATGCCCATCGCGACTCCGACGAGCGCGGCTTCGGCCGGCCGGACCGCGACATGGCCGGCGTCGAGCCGGCGGTGAACGAGGCGCGTCGTGAACTCAAGGACGCGATCAAGGCTGCGGCCCGCAACCGCGACCCCGAGAGCCAGAACCGCCTGGCCGATATCCTGCGCCGCGCCGCAGCCGAAATCCGCGGCAGCGCCGGGCCCCGGCCCGAAACCGACGACGTCGACCTCTAAGCCCTTCCGGAGCGCCGCCAATGCTGTGGTATCTTGACCTCCCCACCGGCCAGCCCGGCGCTCCGGACTCCCCCGATCTGGCGCCGGCGCCGGCCCGCCCGGACGAACTGGCAGGCCTGTTCGCGGCCCGCCCGACCGACCTGCCGGACCCGACGCCGCTGTTTGGCGCAAACCCGGCCACGCCGTCGCGCCGCCACCTGCGGCGGCAGTCGCGCGCCGAACGACCAGAATAGGGCCGCGCCGACTCCCATCGCGGCGCAAATCGGACTAACATGTCAGCCGATCGACAAAGGATACGGCAAGTGAACGACATGGCGCCGATCGGCGTGGACCGCGAGGCGGCCGCAACGGGCGTGGCGGCGCGACTGCGCGGCATGATTCCCGAAAAATGGCTGATGACCGACCCGCTGATGACGTTCGCCTATTCGGGCGACGCCAGCCAGTACCGCATGACCCCGGCCATCGTCGTCGTCGTCAATTCCGAGGACGAAGTACGCGCCGTGATCGCCGCCGCCCGCGCCGAACGCCTGCCGCTGACCTTTCGCGCTGCCGGCACGTCGCTGTCGGGCCAGTCGATCACCAATGGCGTGCTCGCCGTGCTGGGCGACGGCTGGAAGAAACTGCAGATCCTCGAGAACGGCGACAAGGTGACGCTCGGGCCGGCGGTGATCGTTGCCCAGGCCAACCGAGCGCTGAAGCCTCTCAACCGCAAGCTCGGGCCCGACCCGGCCAGCCAGGCGACCTGCAAGATCGGCGGCGTGGTCAACAACAATTCGTCCGGCATGTGCTGCGGCGTCGCCTACAATACCTACCACACGCTGCACCGGCTGCGCGTGATGCTGATCGATGGAACGGTGCTCGACTCGGGCGACCCGCAATCGGTCGCGGCATTCCGCCAGAGCCACGCGCCGCTGCTCGAAGCGCTGCACGCGCTCCATCACGACGTGATGGGCGACACGGCGCTGGTCGAGCTGATCCGCCACAAATACCGCATCAAGAACACCGTCGGCTATTCGCTCAACGCGCTGGTCGACTTCCACGATCCCGTGGACATCCTGGTGCACCTGATCGTTGGCTCGGAGGGGACGCTCGGGTTCGTCTCCGAGGTCACCTACAACACCATTCCAGAACATCCATTCAAGGTGACGGGGCTGATCCCGTTCCCCGATCCGCATAGCTGCGCCAGCGCCATCTCGCGGCTGGCCAATGGCGGCATCCAGACCACCACCGGCGTGACGGCGGCCGAATATATCGAGCGCCGTGCCATCAAAACGGTGGAGCACCTGCCCACCATCGCGCCTTACGTGCCGTTTCTCGGCGACAATTCGCCGGTTATCCTGATCGACGTCACCGCGCCCGACGCCGAGACGCTGGCGACCGAGACGGCGAAGGCTGTGGCGATCCTGCGCGAGGAAGGCGCTACCCACATCGATTTTTCGCCCGACGAGGAAAAATCCCATGCACTGTGGGACATCCGGAAGGGCTTTTTCGCTTCGGCCGGAGCAGCGCGGCGCCCGGGCACGACCATGCTGACCGAGGACGTCGCGGCGCCCATCGACCGGCTTGCCGACTTCGTGATCGACCTCCGCCAATTGCTCGACGACCACGGCTACGACGATGCGGTGATCTTCGGCCACGCACTGGCGGGGAACCTGCATTTTCAGATGGGCGACGAACTGGCGGCGCCGGGCATCGCCGAGAAATTCGACCGCTTTTCCAAGGACCTCAGCGAGCTGGTGTCGGTGCGCTACGGCGGCAGCCTCAAGGCCGAGCACGGCACCGGCCGCGCTATCGCCCCCTTCGTCGAGCGCGAATGGGGCACGCGCGCCTACCTGCTGATGCACCGCATCAAGGCGCTGTTCGACCCCGAGGGCCTGCTCAATCCGGGCGTACTGCTGAACCCCGATCCGGACATTCACCTCAAGAACTTCAAGGAGATGCGGCTCTCCAATCCGATCGTCGATCTTTGCATCGAATGCGGCTTCTGCGAGCCGGCCTGCCCGAGCGCGCAACTGACGCTGTCGCCGCGCCAGCGCATCGTCGCCACGCGCGAGATGCAGCGGCTGCGCGAGACCGGCGAGGACAATGCCCGGCTCGCGGCGATGACCGAGAGCTTCGATTACGCCGGACTCTACACCTGCGCCGCCGGCAATGTCTGCGCCGGGCGCTGCCCCGTCGGCATCGAGACCGGCACGATGGTGCTCGGCGAACGCGCGAGGCGAAAGACCGAGAGCGAGAAACGCGCGGCGCGTCTTGCGGCCGAGCACACGCGCGTTGTGGAGACCGGGCTAAAGCTCGGCATCGGCGCGCAGGCGCTGAGCCGCACCATCATCGGCAATGGAGCGACCGACGCGATCGCTGGTGGCATGCGGAACCTGGTGCATACGCCGCGCGTCAGCCGCGCGCTGCGGCCGGGACCGGGCGCGCCGAAATCGCGGAGTGCGGCCGGCACGGGCGAGCACGTGGTCTACTTCCCGGCCTGCCCCACTCGCATGTTCGGTGCCAACGAGACGCCCTACGACCTGTTGTCGACGCCCGATGCGATGGTGGCGCTGCTGGCGCGCGCCGGCTTCGACGTGGTGGTGCCCGAAGGTCTCGATGGGCAATGTTGCGGCCAGCCCTTCCTGTCGAAGGGCTTTCCGGAGGACGCCGCCCGTGTCGGCAACCGCCTTGCCGAAAAGCTGGCGCCGCGCGATGCCCGCGTGCTGACCGACGCCTCGACCTGCGCCAAGCACCTGAAGGAGCACCACGGCGAGATCACCGTCGCCGACAGCGCCGAATTCCTGGTGGCCGAGGTGCTGCCACGGCTGACACTGACGCGGCCGATTCCGGCCGTCGCAGTGCATCAGAACTGCTCGGCGCAGCGCCAGAACGAACAGGCCGCGATCCTCGCGCTGGCCGCTGCATGCGCAGCGAAGGTGCATCCGCTGGAGACCGTGTCGTGCTGCGGCTTTGCCGGCGACAAGGGCCTGTTCGCGCCTGAGCTCAACCAATGGGCGACGCGCTTCGTCAGGAACGACATTCCGGCCGACTGCCAGGTCGGCATCTCAACCGTCTCGACCTGCGCCGCGGGGCTGAGCGAGCGCGCGGGCATTCCGTTCGTGTCGCTCGCAAGCCTGCTCGAATATGTCTCGCGACCCGATGCCGCCTAGCGTATCGCTCCCCGAACCGGCCGATCGGGCGGAACCGTTCTGCCCGTATTTCGGCACTTGCGGCGGCTGCACGCTGCAGCATTTCGGCCCGCCCTCCTACATGGCCTTCAAGCAGGAGCTGGTCGAAAGCGCGCTGCGCCACGCGCATGTCGAGACCAGCGTTCTACCCGTGATCGAGGCGCATGGCGACGGCCGCCGCCGCGCCACTGTGCATGCGCGCGGCAAGGCCGTCGGCTACATGGCGGCGCGCAGTCACGACCTGCTCGACATCGCCGCCTGCCCCATCCTCGTGCCGGCGCTCGAACAGCGCGCCATGAGCATGACCCGGCCGATTGCGGCGACCATCGGCGATTGCGATGTGGCATTCACCGCGACTGACACGGGGCTCGATGTCGCGGTCAAGACCGAGCGCACCGTCAAGCCCGAACGGCTGACGCTGCTCGCGCAGCGGCTGAAACCGGCCCGGCTGACGCTCAATGGCGAGATAGTGCTGCAATCGCGTCCGCCGGCCATCAAGATCGGCAAGGCCGTGGTCGAAATCCCCATCGCCAGCTTCCTCCAGGCCACCGCGATGGCCGAGCGGGCGCTGGCGAAGCTGGTGCTGGAGGGGGTCGGCAGCGCAAAGTCCGTCGCCGATCTCTTCTGCGGCCTTGGGCCATTTTCGCTACGGCTGGCCGAGACGGCGCGCGTCTACGCCGCCGATGCCGACAGGCCGGGCATTGCGGCGCTGCAGAACGCGGTGCGCCATACCCGCGGCCTGAAGCCGGTGACGGCACAGGTACGCGACCTGTTTCGCGAGGCGCTGGTGCCCACCGAACTCAATGCCTACGACGCCGTGGTGTTCGACCCGCCGCGCGCCGGCGCCGAGGCGCAGGCGCGCGAGTTGGCGAAGTCCAGGGTCAAGACCATCGTCGCGGTGTCGTGCGAGCCGCGAACGTTTGCCCGCGATGCAGCGATCCTCATCGCCGGCGGCTATCGGCTGGACCAGGTGACGCCGGTCGACCAGTTCGCGTGGTCGACGCATGTGGAAGTCGTCGGCGTGTTCCGGCGATGAAGCCGTCGAAATCCCACGCCCAGCTTGGAACTGAGTTCTACGATCCGGTACAGGCGGCAGTGTTTCCGCGCCTGACGTTACGCTACCGAAACCAGCGCGCCGCGGCGAGCGTCGGGCTGGATGGCTTCAGCGATGAACAATGGCTCGCCCATTTCGGCCGGTTCGAGCCGATCCCCGGCAGCTTCGAGCAACCGCTGGCGCTGCGCTATCACGGCCACCAGTTCCACAGCTACAATCCCGATCTGGGCGACGGCCGCGGCTTCCTGTTCGCGCAGCTCGAAGACGATGGCGGGCGCCTGCTCGATCTTGGCACCAAGGGTTCGGGCCGCACGCCCTGGTCACGTGGCGCCGATGGCCGGCTGACGCTGAAAGGCGGCGTGCGCGAGGTGCTGGCAACGGCGATGCTCGAGGCGCTCGGCGTCGACACCTCCAGGTCACTGAGTCTCGTCGAGACAGGCGAAGAGCTCGAGCGCCATGACGAACCCTCGCCGACACGCGCCAGCGTGCTGGTGCGGCTGAGCCACAGCCATATCCGCATCGGCAGCTTCCAGCGCCTGAGCTATCTGCGCGACACGGCAAACCTCAGCCGCCTGCTCGACTACAGCCTCGCGACCTATATGCCGGAAGTGGCGCCGGCCGGCGACAATGCGCGGGCCGAGAAATTTCTGGCTGAGGTGGCGCGTCGCGTCGCTGTGACCGGCGCCAACTGGATCGCGGCCGGCTTCGTGCACGGCGTGCTCAACACCGACAATATCAACATCACCGGCGAGAGTTTCGACTACGGCCCGTGGCGGTTCCTGCCGACCTACGATCCGGCGTTCACCGCAGCCTATTTCGACCAAACCGGGCTTTATGCCTTCGGCCGCCAGCCCGATACGCTCGCCTGGAATTTGACGCGGCTCGCCGAGGTACTGCTGCCGCTTGGCGAGCATGACGGCATCGAGGCAGCGCTCAACAGCTTCTGGCCGGCGTTCCAGCCGGCAATGTGGAACGCCGCTCTTCGTCGTCTTGGCGTGATGTCGCGCGGGGCAGCGGAGGACGCCGAGCTGGTGGTGAACATCTTCGCCTTCCTGCACGAAAGCCGGATGGGGTACGAGCAGTTCTGGTTCGATTGGCGCGGCGGGTTGGCCAGCAGCGACCGGGCCGGGCGCAGTCCCGCCGCTGCCGCGTATGCGAGCGAGGCTTTCGCGCCGCTGAAGGAGGCGCTGGAGTCGTACGAGCCGGCTGCTTCCTCCAATCTTGACCACCCGTATTTCGCCCGACCGACGCCCCGGACGATGCTGATCGACGAAATGGAGGCGCTCTGGGTGCCAATCGCCGAGGCCGACGACTGGACCGCGTTCTACCGGGCGCTGGGCGAGATCGAGACGATGCGGCAGGCTTATGCCGGCGACGCGAAATCCTCAGAGCGGCCGGGCACCAGCGCATAGAATTGCAGCAACCGCGGCTCGACCTGCTGCGCCAGCGCGATGCACTGTGCCACATCGCCCGTACCGGCCAGCAGCGCATCATGTGCGGCCCGCAATTGCGCGAAGGCCGGCGACTGCGCCAGGTCCGCATTGCCGACGAGGATGTGGATCGGCAGGCGGTTCGCCTTGCCCTTGAGCTGCACGCTGCCGGCCGACAGCCACGCGAAGTCCGGCACCGCCGCGCGTGTCGGCTCGGCCGCGACGATATCGAAGCCAATGAGCTTGCTTTCGCCCTCGACCCGGCTCGCGACATTGACCGTGTCGCCGATGGCCGAATAATCGAAGCGGCTTTCGAGCCCCATATTGCCCACCAGCGCCTCGCCGGTGCACAGGCCGACGCCGATGGCGATGCCGCCGAGTTGCTGCTCGGCGTTGAGCGCGGCGAGCGTCGCGCGCATCGCGAGGGCCGCCTCGCAGGCGCGGCGGGCATGATCGGCGACGTCGATGGGCGCGTTCCAGAAAGCCATGATCGAATCGCCGATGAACTTGTCGATGGTGCCCGAGCGGGTAACGACTTCGGCGCCCAGCGCTCCGAACAGCGTGTTGATCATGCCGAACGTTTCAGCCGGCGAATGCGCCTCGGTGAACGAGGTGAAGCCGCGCATGTCGGTGAACATCACCGTGATTTCGCGCGCCTCGCCGCCAAGCTTGAGCTGGTCGGCGCTGCGCTCGATGCGGCTCAGCAGCTCGGGCGCCACATAGTAGCCGAAGGCGCGGCGCAATTGCCGGCGATCGCGCTCGGTGAGCAGGAACTGCGAGTAGACCATCGCTCCATAAGTGAGCAGCGCGGCGATGGCCGGGAAGGTCGTATCGATCAGCCAGCCCTTGAGCGCGAAGGCTTCGTACGCGGCGCCGATCATCGCTGCGATCAGTACGACGGCCAGCAGCAATCCCGGCACCGGCCCGAGCCGCAATACCACGATCACCAGCAGCGCACCGGCGAGGACGAAGCCGAGGATCTCGAGCCCCTGCACCCAGTCGGCGCGGCTCAGATATTGCCCTGCGACGATTTGATCGATCACCGCGGCATGGATCATCACCCCGGGAACGTTGGGCGAGAGCGGGGTGGCATGCAGATCGAGCAGGCCGCTGGCCGACGTGCCGACAAGGACGATCCGGTCGGCGATCTGGTCCTTGAGTTTCCGATAGTCGTCGGCGAGCACCGCGGCGGCCGGGATCGTCTGCTTGAAGTCGGGCGTTCGGTCGTAGAGCACGATGTCGCCGGTCGCTGTGGTGGGCACGGTGTAGTCGCCGATGCGCAGGCTCTCGACCGTGTTGTCGCCGCGGGTGTCGGCGAGAGCGACGATGGTTGAAAGCCCGAGCGCCAGCCGCAACGTCTCGATCGACAGGCTGGGAAAAAGCGTGTCGCCATTGCGCCAGAGCAGCGGCACTTCGCGCACAACACCGGCCGCTTCGTCGGTGTCGAGGCTGAGATTGCCGAGCCCCTGTGCTGCGGTGGCCAGTTGCGGCAACGGCGCAACGATGCCGATCAGCGGCGGCACGTCCGGAGTATCGAAACTACCGGACACCGAGACGGACACCTTGGGATCGATATTGGGCGGCGGCGCCGCGCGCGACACCGAAAAACCGAGGGCCGACGGAACCCCGGCGAGCGCGGCGGCAAATTGTGCGTCGTTGCCGGCGCCCATCCGATCGGGTTCGGGAAACAGCGCATCGTAGCCGATGGCGGCAGCGCCGAGTTCGCCGAGCCGGCTGGTAAGTCGCGCCAGCACATCGCGCGGCCAGGGCCACTGCCCGATCTGGGCCAGCGACGCCTCGTCGATATCGATGACACGCACCGGGCTGGCGGTCTCCGGGCGCGGCAGCAGCCGCTGCTCGAGATCGAACCCCATGTCGCGCACGGTCGCGACCGGAGCTAGATCGGCCAGCCGCAGCAGGGCCAGCAGCACCACCAGCACCAGCCCGAACAATGTCGGCCACAGCCTGCGCGCAATCATGCGCCGTGATAGCTTAGCTGGCGCCATGACGCGAGCAGGGTTCTAAAGGGCTAGATGCAGCGGCGTCCCGCACATTTGGATGGCGGGGATGACGCGTCCGGATGGTTCGGCGTCGGGTCCTTGCCATCCTCGCCATGCGGCACGTTATGGGTGCACTCGAATGACCGTGAGAACCAGAACTGGCGCAGCAGGGGCGCCTGATTGTTGGAGTAGATGAACTCCGATTTGATCTCGTTGCGGGCCGGACCCTGGATTTTCCGGCTGTCGCCGAGAATGGTCGCGTCGTGGCTGAGCTGCCCGAGGGTGCAGAGGTCGGTCAACTCCTCGCATTTATTGTCGAGCGTGCAGAAGCGGACGATCCCCTCGTAGTGGAGGATACGGGTGATGCCATCGGTGTCGACGAATACGTCGAAACGCGTGCCGCGTACGCCGATCGTGCCGGTCGGGGTGTCGATCAGGTAGCGGTCCTTCGCGGCATTGCCGGTGGCGAAGCGGAACGAGCCGCCCAGCATGTCGACCGCCAACTTGCCGGCCGAGCCGTTATTGCGCACGAGATAATCTTCGATCTTCAGCGACGAGTGCGGGCCGACGACCAGCTTGGTGTTGTCGGCAAACAGGATCTGCACCTGCCCCTGCGGGCCGGTGTTGACGGTGTCGCCGATGAAAATATCGGAGCCGACGACCAGCGTCTGCTCGGTCCCGGCCCGATCGGCCGCGGCGGCGGGTTTCACGCCCTTGGCGGTGCCTGCCGCGGCAGCAAGCGCGAGGCTGGGCAGCGCGGCGAGCAACACCGCGGCGACAAGACCACAAACCAGTCGATGCATCTTCGCCCCCCTCTTTCCATGTGCGGAACACGGGCATGGCAGCGCCACGATGAACGGTCGCTGAATGATGGCATTATAGGGGGCATTGCGACGAATCTTCGGCGCTTGCGTGACTGGCGTCGATGCTGCAAGTTGCCGGGCGTTGATTAGAGGTGCGCCCGGGGCCGACAGACCGTCCCGGCTTCGGCTGGGGGGCCGGAGGACGAGATGACGGCGATATTTTTTGGCCTCCTGCTCGGCCTCGAGATCAAGCACTGCATTGCCGACTACTTCCTGCAGCCGGGCTGGATTCTGGGTGGCAAAGGCGATTTTCGCCGCCTCGGCGGCTACGCGCACGCCGGCATCCACGCCGGCCTTTCGCTGATCGTACTGTTGCTGTGCGGCGCGCCGATCGCCTGGGCGCTGGGACTGTGCGTCGCCGAACTCATCGTCCACTACGGGCTGGACTACGCCAAGATCTACTATTCGACGGGCGTCCACATCGACAAGGAACCGCGCAAGTTCTGGGCGCTGCACGGCATCGACCAGTTGGCGCACCAAGTGACCTACGCAGCCATGATCTACGCGGTGCTGCGGGTCGAAGGCCTCGCCTGACCGGAAGCGCTCAGCGCTTCTTCTTGGTCCTGGCGTCGTCGGGCGACTGCACCAGTTGCGCCAGAATCTTGTCGACCAGATCGAGGTCCTCGCGCCGACCGGCCGCCTGCTGCTGCAGGTCGACGAGATACGACGTGGTGTAGTAGAGCCGCCGCGCCAGCAGCGAGGCGAGCTCCAGCGAGATTTCGGCCTTGCTGCCGAGGAACGCCAGCGAATCGTCGATCACATAGGCTTTGACGTCGGACAGCGCCTTCACCGTCGCGGTGTAGGGCGTGTCGAGCAGCACGCTCATTTCGCCGAACAGCGATCCCGGCTCGTCGATATAGCTGACCTGGGTGTCCTTGCGCATCACCTCGACCTGCCCCTCGATGAGCACGAAAAGCTTCCGCTCTTCGCCGCCCTCGTTGATCAGAACGGCGCCGGATCTGTAGGTCTCGACCTTCCGGCCTTTGCAATATTCAAGAATATCCGGCATCGCCGCCCTCGCTGATCGACCCGTTGCGGGAAATACGCGAAACCCCGGGCCGGCGCAATCGCGGGCGCGAACCGGCATCCAGCCACATGCAAAAGGGCGGACACCTGGTCCGCCCTTTCATGTTTCGTTACCGGCAGGTCAGTGGTTGTCGCGCGGAATGCCTTCGGTCTGCGCGATCCGCTGGTACTTCACCGCCGGCTTCAGCACCGCGCCATTGCCGAGCTGATCGACGATGCCGCGCTGGATCTCCTGCCACGGCGTCTGGTGCTTGGGATATTTGTAGCCGCCCATCGAATCGAGATCGGCGCGGCGCTTGGCGATTTCGTCGGCAGAAATCAGGATGTCGGCCGTGCCCTTGTTGAGATCGATCCGGACCCTGTCGCCGGTGCGCAGGATCGCGAGGTTGCCGCCTGCCGCCGCTTCGGGCGACGCATTGAGGATCGAGGGCGAGCCGGACGTGCCCGACTGCCTACCGTCGCCGATGCAGGCCAGCGCCGAGACGCCCTTTTTGATCAGATAATCCGGCGGCCGCATGTTCACGACCTCGGCCGAGCCCGGATAGCCGATCGGCCCGGCGCCGCGCATGAACAGCAGCGTATGCTCATCGATCTCGAGCGACGGATCGTCGATCCGGTGGTGGTAGTCCTCGGGGCCGTCGAACACCACGGCCTTGCCCTCGAACATGCCCGGATGTGCCGGATCGTTGAGATAACGGTCGCGGAACTCGCTGGAGATCACCGAGGTCTTCATGATCGCATTGTCGAAGAGATTGCCGCGCAGCACGAGGAAGCCCGCATCGGTCTTCAGCGGGTTGTCGAAATGCCGGATTACCCTGTCGTCGCCGATCGGCGTCTTGCGGCAGTTCTCGCCCATGGTCTTGCCGTTGACGGTCGGGGCGTTCTCGCGAATCAGCCCCTGCGCCATCAGCTCGTTCACCACCGCCGGCACGCCGCCCGCGTGGTAATAGTCCTCGCCCAGATATTCGCCGGCCGGCTGCAGGTTCACCAGCAGCGGCACCTTGTGGCCGTAGGTCTGGAAATCGTCGAGGCTGACATCGACGCCGATATGCCTGGCGATCGCCTGGATATGGATGGGCGCATTGGTCGAGCCGCCGATGGCCGAATTGACGACGATTGCGTTGACGAAATTGTCCTTAGTCAGGATGTCGGAGGGCTTCAGGTCCTCATGCACCATGTCGACGATGCGCTTGCCGGTGCGGTA
>Ga0153956_1000536_pt1 | contig 41389 bp, 34 predicted proteins | sample TSFL040MetaG_FD_104704 | JGI IMG/M metagenome (GOLD analysis project Ga0153956, IMG submission 104704) | Attine ant fungus gardens microbial communities from Florida, USA - TSFL040 MetaG | ecosystem: Host-associated > Fungi > Mycelium > Unclassified | place: USA: Florida, Wekiwa Springs... | reverse complement strand
CTTCTGTCCAGCCAGCCGGCTTCGCCGCCGCGCAAGGGCGCGGCCGGCCTTTTGCCGCCTTCGCCCCACCGATCCGCCCCCAATCCGCCCTGCGCCAGGCGATCACCGCGGCGACGCGGCGGCCGGAGCCCGCATGTCTCGTACCCCTGCTGGACGCGGCACGCGTGACGCCGGCACAGGCCGACGCGATCCGTGCGGACGCCCGCCGGCTTGTGGACTCCCTGCGCGTGCGCGGCACGCGATCGGCCGTCGAAGACCTGCTGCGCGAATACGAACTGTCGAGCCAGGAGGGTGTCGCCCTGATGTGCCTCGCCGAGGCGCTGCTGCGGATTCCCGACGCTGCCACCCGCGACGCCCTCATCCGCGACAAGGTCGGTTCCGGAGACTGGTCGGCGCACCTGGGCGAAGGCCGCTCGTTGTTCGTCAACGCCGCCACCTGGGGACTGGTCGTCACCCGCAAACTCACCGGTACCGTCAACGACACCGGCCTCTCCGCCGCCCTGACACGTCTCGTCGCCCGCTGCGGCGAGCCGGTGATCCGGCACGGCATGGACATGGCCATGCGCGTGATGGGGGAAACCTTCGTCACCGGCGAAACCATCGACGATGCGCTCGAACGTGTGAAGCCGATGGAACGCAAGGGCTTCCGCTACTCCTACGACATGCTCGGCGAAGCCGCCGTCACCGCCGCGGATGCGCACCGCTACGCGCATCAATATGAAACCGCCATCCATGCCATCGGCAAAGCCGCCGCCGGCCGCGGCATCCATGACGGACCGGGCATCTCGATCAAGCTGTCGGCCCTCCATCCGCGCTACAGCCGTGCTCAGGCCGGGCGCGTGACGGAAGAACTGCTGCCTTCCGTCAAGCGACTCGCGATCCTCGCCAGGGGATACGACATCGGCCTGAATATCGACGCCGAGGAAGCCGACCGGCTCGAACTGTCCCTCGACCTGCTCGAAAGCCTCGCTTTCGATCCCGATCTCGCCGGCTGGAACGGGCTCGGCTTCGTGGTGCAAGCCTATGGCCGCCGCGCGCCCTTCGTGCTCGATTTCATCATCGACCTCGCCCGCCGCGCGAACCGGCGTTTCATGGTCCGCCTCGTGAAAGGCGCCTACTGGGACGCGGAGATCAAGCGCGCGCAGATCGACGGTCTCGCGGACTATCCCGTTTTCACCCGCAAGGTGCATACGGACGTGTCCTACATCGCCTGCGCCCGCAAGCTACTGGCGGCGCCGGATGCGGTGTTCCCCCAATTCGCGACCCATAACGCTCAGACCGTCGCCACCCTTCATCACCTCGCCGGGCCGGATGCCCCGCCCGATGCTTATGAATTCCAGTGCCTGCACGGCATGGGCGAGCCGCTCTATGAGCAGGTGGTGAGCCGAACCGGATTGAACCGTGCCTGCCGCATCTATGCGCCCGTCGGCACCCACGCGACTCTGCTCGCTTATCTGGTCCGGCGCCTGCTCGAAAACGGCGCCAACTCCTCTTTCATCCACCGGATCGCCAACGCTCAAATCCCGGTGGACGCGCTGATCGCCGATCCGGTCGCGCAGGTGGAGGCGATGCCGGTCCCCGGCGCACCGCATCCGGCCATCGTGTATCCGGCGGCGATCTATGGCAGCGCGCGAACCAACTCTGCGGGCCTCGACCTCACCGACGAGGCCGTGCTGGCGGACCTGTCCGGTCAGCTTCAAGCAAGCGCGCAGCATACTTGGGAAGCATGCCCCATGCTCGCCGGCGGCGCCGTAGCGGGCGCGCCGCATCCGGTGCGCAACCCGGCCGATCATGGCGACGTGGTCGGCACGGTGATCGACGCCGGCACCGACGATGTTCAGCGCGCCGCCGGCTTTGCGGCAGACGCCGCAGGACGGTGGGCTGCAACGCCGGTTGCGGAGCGCGCCGCCATTCTGGAACGGGCCGCCGATCTCATGCAGGCGCGCATGCCGGCGCTGATCGGCCTTGCGGTGCGCGAGGCCGGCAAGTCGGTGCCCAATGCCATCGCCGAGGTGCGCGAAGCCATCGACTTCCTGCGCTACTACGCGGTGCAGGCGAAGACCACGCTGGAGACGCGCTGCGTTCCGCTCGGTCCCGTCGCCTGCATCAGCCCGTGGAATTTCCCGCTGGCCATTTTCACCGGACAGATCGCGGCCGCGCTTGCCGCCGGCAATCCCGTGCTGGCCAAGCCGGCCGAGGAAACGCCGCTGGTGGCCGGTGCCGCGGTGCGCATCCTTCATGAAGCAGGCGTGCCCCATGCGGTCCTCCAGTTGCTCCCCGGTGACGGACGCGTCGGCGCCGCTCTCGTGGCTGCGGCGGCGGTGCGCGGCATCATGTTCACCGGCTCGACAGAGGTGGCGCGCCTGATCCAGGCGGAGCTTGCCGAACGCACATTGCCGTCGGGACGCCCCGTCCCGCTGATCGCGGAGACGGGCGGGCAGAATGCAATGATCGTCGACAGTTCCGCGCTGGCGGAACAGGTGGTGGCCGACGTGATCGCCTCCGCTTTCGACAGCGCCGGCCAGCGCTGCTCGGCGCTGCGCATCCTCTGCCTTCAGGAGGAGGTGGCGGATCGCATCCTGGCCATGCTGAAGGGCGCACTCGCGGAATACAGCGTCGGCCCCACCGACCGCCTCTCCGCCGATATCGGCCCGGTCATCAGCGCGGCGGCGAGGGAGGGCATCGCGGCGCATGTGTCCCGCATGCGGGCGCTCGGCCGCACCATTCACGAGATGCCGCTGCCGCCCGAAACGGCTGCCGGCACCTTCGTCCCGCCCGCGATCATCGAGCTTGCATCGATCGCGGAACTCGGCCGCGAAGTGTTCGGTCCCGTCCTGCACGTCGTCCGCTTTCGCCGGCCTGATCTGGCGCGCTTGATCGCGGATATCAATGCCACCGGCTACGGCCTGACCTTCGGCCTGCACACCCGCCTGGACGACACCATCGCCGAGGTGACGGCGCAGGTCCGCGTCGGCAACATCTATGTGAACCGCAACATGATCGGCGCCGTGGTGGGCGTGCAGCCTTTCGGCGGACGCGGCCTGTCGGGGACCGGCCCCAAAGCCGGCGGCCCGCTCTATCTCGGCCGGCTGGTGCAACAACCTCCGGCGATACAGACGGATTCAAATCGGCCAAACACCGCCGTCGTCGCACTTGTCGGCTGGCTACGTCGGAGCGGACTAAGCAAGCTTGCAGATCATGTGCAAGCCATCGCCGCTCGTTCCACCCTCGGCATCAGCCGCGAACTCGCCGGCCCGGTCGGTGAACGCAACCTTTATGCGCTCCATCCGCGCGGGCAAATCCTGCTCGTTCCGCAGACGCGGGACGGCCTTGTGGTGCTGCTTGCCGCCGTGCTCGCAACCGGCAACAGCGCCGTTGTCGAGGCGAACGACAGCCTCCGGGATCAGATGCGTGACCTTCCATCCGACATTGCCGGACGCCTCGCCTGGCGTAACGTAACGGATGCCGGAGAGACCTATGCCGGAGCGCTGATCGAAGGCGCGCACGCGGTGGTCTCCAACACGGTTCAACGCATGGCCGCAACACCCGGCCCGCTGATGCCGATCCAGTCGGCGACGACGGACGAACTCCTCGCCCGCCCCGATGCGCTCAACCTGGATTGGCTTCTCGAAGAAATCTCCATCTCCATCAACACCGCCGCCGCCGGCGGCAACGCCAGCCTGATGGCGCTGGAGTGAGACAAAGCAGGAGGACGCGCCGCGTCACGTCCGGGGCAGGATTCGACCAGATTCAACCCCGCTCCAACGCCTACCTCCAATGAGGGAGGCTCGCCGCCGGCTTCCCCGGCACTTTCGCTCGCGACCGGGGAGCGAACGATGCCGAACTCACACACCAAGCTTTTGCGCGATATCCGCACCATGCCCCGGATGTCCGCGTGAGCGCGCCGGCAAAACAGCAGGCCGCATACTCCGATCATGCCCATGATACGTTCATTGAGCTGCATCCTGATCAGTCGCTTCGGCAAGGTGTTCCGGGCAAACAGGAGTGCCGAACCTTATTTCCGCGAGGGATTGTCTCTAACCGGGTCGGAGCTGTCGTGCACTCTGCCCGCCGACACCAGCGCCCTGCGCCGGATCGTGTCCTCGCTGTGCGGTGAAATCGACCTTCGGCTGTTGCGGATGCCGCGCAGCCTGGTCGTCCAGCGCCCATCGGGACGCCCGTTCGTCGTGCAGGCGGTCCAGCTCTCCGGCATGGTCAGCGAGGTGTTCAGCCCTGCGCGCGTCCTGCTGTTCATCGTCGACCCGTTTGCCGATCGCAGCAAGGCGGCATCGGCCGAGGAACTGCAGCGTCTGTTCGGCCTCACGCAAGCCGAAGCCGCGCTGCTGTCGAAACTGCAGGGCGACATATCGCTGGCGACAGGACGTAAGCGCAAGCCGGCGATGGACAGGGACAGGGGTGAAAGCACCGTCGCCACGGCAAACGGCGCGGCCGCCTGCATTGGCCGGAACGGCCCTCCTGGTTGGCCGAAAAAGCCCCCATCGATCACCGGATGATCCGGCCGCGCACGGGCCGTGTTTCGTAAGCTGACGTCAGGTGGCCGTCGCTGACACGTCCAACGGCTCCGCCACATAAGGCCGAACACAAATAAGAGGAACACGCCATGAGGATCATCATCGTCGGCGGCGGCATCGCCGGCATGACAGCGGCGCTCTGCCTGCTGAAGAAAAACATCGACGTGGTGGTAATCGAGCAGGCCGAACGCTTTCGCGAGGTCGGAGCCGGCATCCAGATCGGCGCCAACGGCACCATCGTGATGCGGGAACTCGGGCTGGAATCGAAGCTGCGCGAAATGGGCGTGATCCCTCAATCCTGGGACACGCGGGATTTCGAAACCGGCGAGATGCTGTTCGCCACGCCGCTCGGACAGGAAGCGGCGGCGCGCTACGGCGGGCTGCTTTACAATATCTATCGCCCGGACCTGATCGCATTGCTTGCGCAGGCCCTACCGCAAGACGTGCTGCGCATGGGCGCCCGCTGCGCGGAGATCGGCCAGGATGCGACGTCGGCCTGGGTTCGACTCGCATCCGGGGAAGTTCTGCATGCGGATGCAGTGATCGGGGCGGACGGCATCCACTCCGTTGTTCGCGCCGCGCTGTGGGGCGCCGAGAAGGAACAGTCCACGAATATCCTGATGTGGCGCGCTTTGATCCCGGGCGAACGCCTTGCCGGCGCGGGCATCGAGGAGCGCGGCAACTATTGGGTGGGGCCGGGGCGAACCATCGTGTCTTACTGGGTGAAGCCCGGCGAGCTCTACAGCGTGCTCGCTTCCGTTCCGAGCGCTGAGGTGAAGCGCGAATCGTGGACGGAGAGCGGCAACATCGCGGAATTCCGCCGCTCGTTCGACGGCGCCGAACCGCGCCTGCAAGCCATCATGGATCAGATCGACACCGCCTTCATCACCGGCATGTATTATCGCGACCCGATCACCCGCTGGAGCAACGGTCGCATCACGCTGCTGGGCGACGCCGCGCATCCGATGGTTCCGTTTTTGGCTCAAGGCGCATGTCAGGGCATGGAGGATGCGTGGGCGCTCGCGGAAACGCTCGGCCGCGCGACCGGAGACATCGCCGACGCCCTGCTGGAATATGAAAGCAGGCGCAGGCCGCGCACCACGCGAATCCAGGCCGGCGCGCTCGCCATGGTCAAGCTGGTCCATGAATCGGATCCCGCGCGCATCCGCGTCCGTAATGGCCGCTGGAAAGGCATGTCGCGCATCGACCCGCTGGCCGAAACAAGCTGGGGCTTCGCCTGGAAATACGACGTCATCGACGCGCTCAAGCGGCCGCCGGGCGAGGTGACGGGACTGTCAGGCGTCCGGGAAGGCTTCCAATTGGCGCGGCCCGGGAGCCGGCAGGCGTTCGAGATGTGGAAGCAGGCCATCAAGCCGAGCGATGCCGCCCAGGGATATGACGGTATGCGCAGGGCCTATGACCGCTTCCTGTTGTCCAATTTTCCCGCAAGCGACGGAATCGCCGTGCGCCAGGGTCATCTCGCAGGCGTTCCCGCCCTCGTGGCCGACGCGCCGGAGGCATCGTCGGATGCGACGGTCCTGCACTTCCACGGCGGCGGCTATGTCCTGGGATCGACATCGAGTTCGGTCGAATATGCGGGGCGGCTGGCAAAAACCTTCGGTTCGGCCTGCATCTCCGTGGACTACCGTCTTGCGCCGGAGCATGCCTATCCCGCAGCGCTGGAGGATGCCGTCTTAGCGTATACCGCGATCGTCGATCGCGGCATTGCACCGCACAGAATCATCGTCAGCGGCGAGTCTTCAGGAGCCGGCCTCGCGCTTGCGCTCGTCATGTCGCTGCGGAAATCCGGGCAGCCGCTTCCGGCAGGCATCTTCGCAGTCTGTCCGTTCGCCGACCTGACTCTGAGCGGCGACAGCATCAGGACGCGCGAGGGTACCGATCCGGCGGCGAACCGCGACAGCCTGACTTTCATGGCGGCGTCCTACTTTCAGGACCGCGATCCGTCCGATCCCTTGATCTCCCCGCTGTTCGGGGATTTCGCCGGATTGCCGCCGATCTTCCTGACCGCGGCGACCAACGAAGCCCTGTTCGACGACGCGGTGCGGCTTCGCGACCGCGCTATCGCGGCCGGCGTGGATGTGACCTATCATCCGGTGGATGATTCCGTTCACATCTTTCCGCTGTTCCCCTTCCTGCCCGAGACAAGCGCCGTTCTGGCGAACGCCGCGGTCTGGGGTGATCGCGTCCGGCGTTAAGGTACGTCGTCATTACAAGGAGCGAAGCGCACCGGCCATCATGTCCCCTCTCCCGCCTGCGGGAGAGGGGACGCGGATGCACCGCTCCAGTACCAAACCTGCTATCGATATTCCTGACCGTCCAACACATAGGTCATTGAGTTGACCATCAAGCGGCTTGCCTTCGAACCCGTGCTTGTGAAGCATCTTGACGCGCTCGGCGTCGATCATCGGCCGGTGACGAGCGATCCTGCCTTCAAGACTCTCGACCGCCAGAAGCGTCTCTACCGGCTCGCCCTGTTCGCCAGGCGCGCGACCGGCGATGAACTGCTGGGGCTGCGGATCGGCAGGAAAGTCCCGATCAATGCGTTCGGCCCCTTGAGCTACGCCATCGTGAGCGCGCCGACGCCGCGCCATGTGCTGCAGACGAGCATCAGATATATGCGGATATTCCAGTCTCATCCGCAGAACGCGGCGATGCTGACGACCGGACGTTCGAACGTTTTCTTCGAATACAAGCACCCGATCCGATTGAAGGGTTTTGCCAACTTCGTCCCCGACCTGTTCTTCGCCAGCAACCTCCAGACGCTGTCGCAGCTCGGCGCGGACCTCGAAGGCGCGCGTCTCGAACTGGATTACGCACCGTCGGACATGGCCGGCTATCGTGCGGAAATCGGCATTCCCATCACGTTCAAGGCCGGCCGCAACCGGCTGATCATCCCCCCGGAGACGATCGACGCACCGCTGCCGGGGAAATTTTCGTCGTATTCGCGCGCGCATGGCCGGCTGGCGGAGAATGTCCTGACCAGCATCGCATCCGGGGAAGGCTTGCGCGAGCGTGTCGCGGAAGTGCTGTCGCTGGCGCGCGACCAAAGCTTGCGCGCGCCCGAGGTCGCCGCGGCCCTGAATGTCTCCGAACGCTCCTTGCGCAGGAAGCTTTCGCTGACGGGGCTGAGTTTTACCGCGCTGCTGGCGGAACTGCGCACCGAACTTGCCCGCGCCTATCTGCTGGAAATGCCGGTGCGCGATGTCGCCGAACTGCTCGGCTATTGCGACGCCTCCACTTTCCGACGCGCCTTCCGGCGCTGGACCGGCGTCACGCCCGACACTTATTTGCGGGAGGCTCTCCCGGACGATGCACGCCGGCGGTCGCGGAAGACGGTGTGAGAACGGCATTTCCTGCGTAGTCCGGATGGAGCGGCGTTTGAATTTGACCACCCCCTGGCCGAAACGGCCCTCCCCGTTGGCCGGAAAAGCCTCCCCGTGACGTTGCATGATCGTCTGCACAGCGCGGTCACGGATGTTTCAGGGCGGAGGAAATCGAGCATGCAGTCATCGCTTGCGGCCATTGACGATCTCAAGGCGGTTGCCGCCCGTTTTGCCGGGGAAATCCATGACCGGCGCCATGAGTTCGAGAAGCTCCGGCATCTGCCGCAGGATCTCGCGGATCGGATGGCGCATGCCGGCCTCTATCAGGTCTGTACGCCGGCCGAATATGGCGGCCTTGAACATCCGCCGCGGGTTTACGCCGAAATCGTCGAACAGTTGGCCAAGGCCGACGCCTCGGCGGCCTGGTGCGCCTTCATCGGCATCACCACGTCGTTCTCGCTCGCGAGCGCACAGACGGACGAATTCAAGACGATCCTCCGCAAGCCCGGCGTGATTACGTCGGGTGTGTTCGCACCCAACGGCCGCGCGCAACCGACGACGCGCGACGGCGTCGAGGGCTATGTGGTCAACGGTCGCTGGTCATGGGGCTCCGGCAGCCGGAACGCGCACTGGATCAGCGGCGGCGCCTTTACCGTAGACGACACCGGCGCCATCCAGCGCGACGAGAAGGGCAAGCCGGAACATCTCGCGATCCTGTTCAACGCCGCGGATGTCGAACTGCTCGACACTTGGGACGTCATGGGGTTGCAGGGCACGGGCTCGACGGATTACGCCGTAAACGGCGTGTTCGTGCCTGCGGCCCGAACGATCAAGAGGTTCGGCAAACGCCGCTCCAGCCATCCGATCTTCCTGTTTCCGAATTTCGGCATGCTGGGCATCGGCATCGCCGCGGTCGCGCTCGGCGCCGCCCGGGGCGCCATCGACGACTTCCTGGCCTTCGCCGGCAAGAAAGTCCCGCAGGGCAATACGCGCGTGCTGGCGGAAAAGCAGGCCACGCAATCGAACCTGGCGAAAGCCGAAGCCGTCCTGCGCGCCGGCCGGGCTTTCTTTTACGAAGCGATCGATGCCGCCTGGGCGGACGCGCTGCGGGGCGACATCTCGGTTGCGAGCCGGCGCGATTTGCGGCTGGCCACCTCCCAGGCCGTGCAAGCCGCCAAGGCCTCCGCCAACATCATCTACGATCTCGCGGGCGGGACGGCCGTGTATCGGAGTTCCGACATTCAGCGGCGCTTCCGCGATATCCAGGTCGCCGGACAGCACATGATGGTCGGGCCGGGCGTCTACGAACTCGTCGGCCGGGTTCTGCTCGATCTTCCCACCGATATCGAACAACTCTGAGTCCGAGGAGAACGATCGTGGCATTCCTGGACGACTATAAGGACGCGCTCACGCTGCCGCTGATTGCCGCGCCGATGTTTCTGGTGACGGGACCGGAGCTTGTCATCGCCGCCTGCGCGAACGGCGTGATCGGCAGTTTTCCATGCGCGAATACGCGGACCATTGAAGCGCTCGATGAGTGGATAACCGAGATCGGCGAGCGATTGAGCGGCCAGCGTAGCGCGCCCTGGGCGGCCAATCTCGTCGTGCATCCCACCAATCCGCGCCTTGCGGAAGAATTGGACGTTCTGGAAAAGGCCCGTGCGCCGATCGTCATCACCGCCTTGGGAGGACCGAAGCGGATCGTCGATCGCGTCCACGCCTGGGGCGGGCGGGTGATCGCCGACGTCAATTCCGTCGCGTTCGCGAAGAAGGCGGTCGATGCCGGCGTGGACGGCCTGATCCTCGTCTCGGCGGGCGCCGGCGGACACACCGGCAGCATGAACGGCTTTTCGCTGCTGTCCGCGGTCAGGGAGTTCTTCGACGGGCCTGTCGCGCTGGGCGGCGGCCTCTCGAACGGCGCCGAAATCCGGGCGGTCGAAACCGCCGGCGCGGACCTCGCGGTGATGGGCACGGCCTTCATCGCCACCGAGGAAAGTCTCGCCGCCGAGGACTACAAGACCATGTTGATCGAGTCGACGATCGACGATCTGGTCCTCACCAACACGGTCACCAACGTCCTCGCCAACTGGCTTCGGCCGACGCTGGTGCGCGCCGGCATCGATCCCACCGACTTCCTCGTCAATCCGAAAGTGGATTTCGGCGACAGTTCGCTGATCGAAAAGCAGCGCGCGCGCTGGAAGACCGTCTGGTCCGCCGGTCACGGCGTCGGACACGTCCGCCGCGTGGAGCCCACGGCCGAACTGATCGCCCGGCTCAGGCAGGAATACCTGCGCGCCTGCGATCTTCCGCGCCGCTACGGCTGATCCCGCAGAGATACCTTTAAGGAGATTCCCAATGACAGCTTCTATGGATTTGTTGTTCCGGCCGTTCGTATCCGAAAAGCTGAACCTGCCGAACCGGATCGTGATGGCGCCGATGACGCGCGGCTTTTCGCCGGACGGCGTTCCGGGAGAGCAGGTCGCGGCGTATTACCGCCGACGCGCGGAAGGCGGCGTCGGGCTGATCGTCACCGAAGGCACGACGATCGATCACCACGCCTCGTCGCAATCGACCAGCCATCCGGCGTTTCACGGCGACGCGGCGCTGGCCGGCTGGTCGCATGTGGTGAACGAGGTTCACGCGGCCGGCGGCAAGATCGCGCCGCAGCTTTGGCATGTCGGCATGATGCGCAATCAGGGCCGTCCGAAAGGCGACCTGCTGCAGGCGGTCGGACCGTCCGGAATCTATGTGCCGGGCAAGGTCGTCGGTTCGCCGCTGCAGGAGAGCGAGATTGCCGACATCATCGATGCGTTCGCCACGGCTGCCCGCACCGCCCAGCAGATCGGCTTCGACGCGGTCGAATTCCATGGCGCGCACGGTTATCTGATCGACCAGTTCTTCTGGTCGGGCACCAACGCGCGCGACGATGCCTGGGGCGGCGATATGCGCCGGCGCGGCAGATTCGCCACCGAAATCGTCAAGGCCGCCCGCGCCGCGGTCGGATCGCACTTCCCCTTGATCCTGCGCCTGTCGCAGTGGAAGCAGCAGGATTTCACGCAGCGATTGACCGGTTCTCCGCAGGAATGGGAGGCGTTCCTTGCGCCGCTCGTGGATGCCGGCGTCGACATCTTCCATTGCTCCACCCGGCGCTATTGGGAGCCGGAATTCGATGAAGCCGATCTCAACCTGGCCGGTTGGACCAGACGCCTGACAGGCAAGCCCACGATCACGGTGGGGAGCGTCGGTCTCAACGGTGGCAGCGACTTCATCGCCTCATTGGGCGGACGCGCCGCAGAAGTAGCTGATATCGACAATCTGCTCGACCGGTTGTCGCGCGACGAATTCGATCTGGTCGCCATCGGGCGCGCGCTCCTCGCCAACCCCGACTGGCCCGCGCAAATCCGCAGCGGCGCGGCGGACAAGCTGAAGTCCTTCGAGAAATCGATGCTCGCCGAGCTCGTCTGATCGAATCGCCTTCGCCTCCGAATTCCCGCGCATCACCACGCGGTATGAAGAATGCGCATGACGTCTGCGGCCGTTTCGATCGGCCGCAGATTCGCTTTGACGAATGCGTTGTCGAGTCCGGTTTCCGCGACGCGCGGCAAGGCGCTTTCGTCCACGCCGAGTTGAGACAATCGCGTCGGCAGTCCCAGCGACTCGATGAAACGGCGGACGGCGTTCGCCGCAGATTCTCCGGGCCTGCCGAAAATCGCCGCCACGACCGCCGGCTGACCCAGCAATGACGACGTGACGATCGGCAGTATCCGGGTGGCGCCGCGATCCTTCGCCAGTTGCACAACCACGTCTTCGGCATGGGCGCCATAGTGCACCGACGGCTGGCGCAGCAGGGCACATGCGCCGGACGTGATGGCCGCTGCCGCCCGGCCTGGAAGGTCGGTCGAAGATAACGCCATGTTCGAGCCTCACTTGATGTGTGATCGTGGCTGATAGGTCGTTAATCGCGCTAGCAGAATATAATTGTCGGGCAAAACACGCCGCGCAAGACGACCTCGATATGGAAATCCTGATATTTCTCCAGAATATCCTCTCGCACTCCATTTGACATCTATTTTTTGTCCGACAATTATAGCGAACATGGAGACAGGCTTGAGAACCGCCGGAGCAAAACAGGCAGACGCGGACGCGTTACCTGCCGCGGATAGCACGCAGCCCGATTGGGGCCGGCTCGCGCGCTATTTGAACGGCCACGGCATCGGCGTCGATCTTTCCCAACCGATCCGGCGTTTCGCCGGCGGCCTGGCCAATCGAAACTATCTCGTCGTCGTGGACGGACAACCGACCGTCCTGCGTCATCCGCCGACCGGCGATCTGCCGCCCGGAGCGCATGACATGGCGCGCGAGTACCGTATTCTGGCACGGCTGTCCGACGCTCTCCCGTTTGTGCCGAACGGCCTGCACTATTGCAGCGATCGGAGCGTCATCGGCGTTCCTTTCCAACTGATCGAATATCGTCCCGGACTCGTCATCCGCGGCGCGGACCTTCCCCCACTGGATGGACGCGAGGATGCCCCCGCGGTGCTCTCCGAGATGCTGGTCGCCACGCTCGCCGCACTGCACAGCGTCGACGCCCGCAAAGCGAGACTCGAAGACCTCGGCCGCCCTGAGGGCTTCATCGCAAGGGCGATTGCGGGATGGTCGAAACGCGGAGCGCTGGTTGCCGACAGCGGTGCTTTACCGGCGCTGTTGCAGGAGATTTCCGGCTGGCTGTCACGGCAGAGGTTCCGCGAGCGGCCGCCGACGCTACTTCATTGCGACTTCAAGCTCGACAACCTGATCCTCGATCCGCAGACGCTTGCGCCGGTCGCATTGGTCGATTGGGATATGGGAACGCGCGGCGATCCGCTGTTCGACCTGGCGACCCTGCTCAGCTACTGGGCCGAACCGAACGACCCGCCGGCCTTGCTGCGCCTTCAGCAGATGCCGACGACACATGCGGGATTCTGGGGACGCGCCAAGGCCGCGCAGCGCTATGCGACCCTGACCGGAACCGACATCGAAGACCTTCGCGCGATGCGCGTGCTGGCGCTGTTCAAGCTCGGGATCGTGTTTCTGCAACTGCACCGCCAATGGGTCGGCGGCGCGGTGAAGGACGATCGCTATGCCGATTTCGCCAGCCTCGGCCAGGATCTTCTGCTGGTCGCGCGCGACGTCGCGAGCGGATCCGAACAAGGACGTTGATCGTGGCGGCCGTTCGGAATTGCATCTGCGATCCGCCGTGATGAAACGCCGGAGCCATTGAACGACAAGAACCGCACCAAGCGGGAGGAAACGACAATGCGGGATATCTGGACACCCAACAAAGAACCGGTTGCGGAAAGCTACGAGACGCTGCGCGCGAATTTTCGCTGGGACGTCCCGACCACGTTCAATTTCGGCGCCGATATCATCGACCGCCGGGCTCGCGCACACGACGGCCCGGCGCTGGTCTGGGAAAACGCGGCCGGCGACACCCGCACTTACACTTATTCAGACCTGTCGAAACTGTCCAACCGGTTGGCCAACGTGCTGCGCGCGCATGGCGTGGAGAAAGGCGATCGCGTAATCGTCATGCTGCCGCGCCTACCGGAATGGTTCATCACGCTGATTGCCGCCATGAAGATCGGTGCGGTGCCGATCCCGTGCATCGAGATGCTGACCGCGCGGGATGTCGAATATCGCGCCCGGAATGCGGATGTGAAAGCCGTGATCTGTCGCCCCGAACACGCCGCCAAGTTCGCGTCGGTCGAGCAGGCGATTCCGGTGCGGATCGCGCTCGGCGCCGTTCCCGGCTGGCTCGCCTGGGACAGCGAGATGGCGAACGCATCCGATGTCGCCGAACCCGCCGTGGTCGATGCGGAAGACCCCGCGATCATGTACTACACATCCGGCTCGACCGGTCATCCCAAAGGCGTCGTCCACACCGCCCGCGCCATCTACACATGGCGGGTGTCGGCGATCTACTGGCTCGACCTGCGTCCCGGCGAAGTGATCTGGTGCACCGCCGACACCGGCTGGAGCAAGGCCGGGACCAGCATCATCGTCGGCCCGCTGAGCTGCGGCGCCTGCACCTTCTTCTTCGACGGTCCTTATGTCCCGAAGGATCGCCTTGCGCTGCTGCGCAAGCATCAGGTCACCGTTTACTGTGCGCCGAGCACCGAGCTGTCGCGGATCGTGAGCGAAGTGACGTCGCGCGACGACCTCGGGCGACTGCGCCGTGTCGTGACCGCGGGCGAAGCCATGAATCCCGTGGTCGCCGAACGATGGGAGCAGGCAACCGGCATCCGGATCGACGAGGCTTACGGCCAGACAGAAGCGCTGATGGTCGCGCTGAACTATCCGGGCGAACCGGTGCGTTACGGCTCCATGGGGCGGCCGTCGCCGGGCACCGATCTCGACGTCATCGATGTGGACGGCAATCGCCTGCCGCCGGGACAGGAGGGCGACCTCGCCGTGAAGCTGCCGAATCCGCAATTGATGCAAGGCTACTGGCAGGAGCCGGACCGGACGAAGGCATGTTTTGTCGACGGTCCCGACGGGCAGTGGTTCCTGACCAGCGACCGTGCGGAAAAGGATGCCGACGGCTATTTCTGGTATCGCGGGCGCTCCGACGACGTCATCAACTCGGCGGGCTACCGCATCGGCCCGATCGAAGTGGAGAATGCGCTGGCCGAACATGCGGCGGTACAATACTGCGCGGTGGTGGGCAGCCCGGACGAGGAACGGGGCGAGATCGTGAAAGCCTTCGTCGTCCTGTGCGACGGCGTGGCGCCCGCGCCGGAACTGACGCGGGAATTGCAGAATCACGTCAAGTCGGTCACCGCGCCCTACAAGTATCCGCGCGCGATCGAATATGTCACCGAATTGCCGATGACGATCACCGGCAAGATTCGCCGCCGCGAACTGCGCGACCGCGAATATGCGCGCGTGCGCGGCACGCCGTAAACGCCGCGCTCACGCCAGCGTCAGACCGCCGTCCACCACGATGGTCTGACCGATGATGTAGGAAGACAGCGGCGACGCGAGGAAAAGCGCGGTGCCCGCGATATCGTCCGGCTGCCCCAGCCGCTTCAACGGCACACGCTGCTCCGTCGCCTCGCGGCGCTTCGGATGGTCGGTCGTGATCTTGGTGAGCTTGGTCTCGATCAGCCCCGGCGCGATGCCGTTGACGCGGATGCCGTCTTCGGCCCAGGCCTCGCCCAGTGTGCGCGTCAGTCCGATCGCGCCGGCCTTCGAGGCGTTGTAGGCCGGATTGCCCTTGGTCGAGCGGAAGCCGGCCATCGAGCTGAGAACGATGACCGAGCCACGGCTCGCCTTCAGCAGATCGTGAAATCTGTGACAGCAGACCATCAGGCTGTTGAGGTTGACGTCGATGATGTGCTGGAAGCCCTCGGGCTCGAACTCGCGCCGATTATACAGAACGATCCCTTGCGACAGCACCAGCACGTCGAGCCGCTCGAACGGCGGCGCATAAGCGGTGATCGCGCCGAAGTCGCCGACATCCATCCGCGCATAATGCAGCCCGGCAAGGTCCGAGCCTTCATCGCGCCGGTAGTCCGACGCGGCGGCGCGCGTGCCCCAGACGTGAACGTCGGCGCCGCGCCGGCGAAACGCCTGCGCGATGGCATTGCCGATGCCGCTCGATCCGCCGACGACGAGAGCAGTTTTTCCGTTGAAATCGAGATCGCTCAAGGCGGCACCTCTCTCATGACATCCGTTGCGGACACCGGCACGCGCGCTGCGGCGTGCCGGCGTTGTCGTGCTGCGTACCCGCTGCTACTTGACCAGCGGGCAATGACCTTCGGCCATCGGCCGATACGCTTCGTCGCCGGGAATCCGCGCCAGAATCTTGAAGATGTCCCACGGCTCCCGGGACTCCTGCGGCGTCTTGACCTGCAGCAGATACATGTCGCGGACCATGCGGCCGTCCTGGCGAATCCGGTAGTCGTCGCTGAAGAAATCGCGCACCGGCAACTCCTTCATCTTGGCCGTCACAGCCACGCCTTCGTCATTGCCGGCCGCCTGCACCGCCTTGAGATAGTGCAGCACCGCGCTGTAGACGCCGGCCTGGTCCGATGTCGGCGCACGGCCGCCGTGCAGCTTCATGAAGCGGCGCGACCAGGCGCGGGTGCGCTCGTCGGCGTCCCAGTAGAACGCATCGGTGATGATCAGACCCTTGGCCTGTTCGAGGCCGACCGCCTTGACGTCGGTAATGAACATCAACAGGCCCGCGAGCTTCTGGCCGCCCTGCACCAGCCCGAATTCGTTGGCCTGCTTGATGGCATTGACGGTGTCGCCGCCGGCATTGGCGAGGCCGACCACCTTGGCTTTCGATTGCTGGGCCTGCAGCAGATACGATGAGAAGTCCGACGTTCCCAGCGGATGGCGGACGCTGCCGAGAACCTTGCCGCCGGCTTTCTGCACGAAGGCCATGGCCTCGCGCTCCTGCGAGTGGCTGCCGGCGTTGTCGCCCGTGAGGAAAAACCAGCTGTCGCCGCCCTGCTTGACGACAGCGCGCGCCGTGCCGTTGGCCATGGCATAGCTGTCATAGGTCCAGTGCACCGAGGTCGGCGAGCACTCCTTGCCGGTGAATTCGGTGTAGGCCGGGCCGGAGAGCAGCAGAACCTTCTTCTTCTCACGCGTCACGCTCAGAACGGCGAGCGCCGTGGCCGAATGCGGCACGTCGACGATCACATCGACCTTCTCGGTATCGATCCAGCGCCGCGCAATGGCGCTCCCCACGTCCGGCTTGTTCTGATGATCCGCCGAGACGACTTCGATCGGCTTGCCGAGCACGGTACCGCCGAAATCTTCGACCGCCATCTTCGCCGCAATGGTCGATCCGGGACCGCTGAGATCCGAATACAGCCCCGACTGATCGTTCAGGACGCCGATTTTCACCATATCGTCCGACACCTGCGCACAGGCGGGCGCCGCAAGGTTGAATATGGCCGCGAAACAGGCCGCCGACAGGTAGCGCATCCGTCCCTCCCTCTTATTTATTGTCCGACAATAATTGGAGGGATTGGATATTTTGTCAATTCCACGCGGCTTCGGAGCCCTCGATTCGGTGATCGTTGCAATATCTGAGACTAACGCTATGATTCAAAAAATAAAATTGTCGGACCGAAAATGCCTGCTACCATGAATGCCAGCGTGGCTCCTCCCCGCAATGAGCCCGTCTACAAAACGGTGGTGCGGAGTATCCAGACCAAGATCATGTCGGGCGAATGGGCTGTCGGCGACAGGGTGCCGGCAGAGACGACACTGGCGACCGACTTCGGCGTTCACCGCTCGACCGTTCGGGAAGCGATCCGGGTGCTGGAGCAGAACGGCATCGTCCGCCGCCTCGACGGCGGCAAGCTTCTCTACGTCACCGCGCCGCGCGAGGCCGATATCTCCGACAAGGTGACAGCCGCGATCGTGCTTCATGAAGTCACCTTCTTCGAATTATGGGAGGGGATGCGATGTCTGGAGCCGGCTCTTGCATCATGTGCGGCAGGCCGCATTGACGACGATCTGCTTGCAGCGCTGGACGCCAATGTCGAAAGGACCAAGGCCGCCTTCGAAGACAAGCAGGGTCTGGTCGAACTCGATATCGAATTTCATCAGATCATCGCACAGGCCTCACGCAACCGCGTGTTGCAGCTCAACCGCGGACCGATGAGCCAGCTGTTCTATCCGGCCTTCCTGAAAGTGTTCTCGCGCCTGAATGCCGGCGAACGCCTGGTCTTTGCCCACGAGAAGATCCTGCAGGCATTACGCGCGCGCGATGCGGCCGAAGCGCGCTCCTGGATGGACAAGCACATCGTCGATTTCCGGCGCGGCTACGAGCTGGCCAATCTCGATATCGACGCCCCGGTCGAATACCCCTGAGCTTGCACGGTTGCCGAGCGGATGTGTGGAGCGCGCTGCAAGCTACGGCAGCGCTTCCAGTTTGGCGTTCTTGCCGTCGACGACCTTGAACATCACATAATGCGGCTTCATCTGGCCGTTCGGCAGGAACTGCACGTCACCGAACACCGTGCCCTTGATGGCCTTGCCGCGGATGGCCTCGGCGACCGTCTTGCGGTCCAGCGATTTCGTCTCCGCCACCGCATGCGCCCACACCTGCAGCGCGCCGGCGCCGAGCGCCGCGCCCTTATCGGGATCGACGCCGTAGGCTTTCTTGTAAGCGGCGGCAAACGCCACGCTTTCCGGAATCGTCGTGAACGGCGGCAGGTCTGGGAAATAGATATCGGCGGAGATGACGCCGTTATTGGCGTCGCCGGCGACCTTGAACACCGTCGACAGCATGATGCCGACGGCGCCGACGAAAACCGACTTCACATCGGCCTGGCGATACTGCTCGACCAGCGCCGGCAATCCCGACGAGTTCGATGAACTGGTGACGATGATGGCATCCGGGTTCGCCGCCTTCAGGCTGGTCAGCTGCACACGGAAGTCGGTGTCCTTGAACGCGAATTTTTCCGTTGCGATCACCGCACCCGCAAAGTTCATCTTCTTGAACTCGGCCTCCACCGCCGTCTGGAATCCGTTGCCGTAAACATCGTTCTGGGTGAGAAAAGCGACTTTCTTCGCCTTCAACGTATCGGCGACATATTTGGCGATCGCTTCAGCATCGAAGTCGTTCGAACTGTTGATGCGGACGGCATAGGGATTGACCCTGCCGTTCAGCACCAGCTCGGCCTTGGAGGTGGTCGTCACGTCCATGATGTTCGCGCGGGCCAGAATCGGCTGCATGGCCAGCGTTACCGGCGAATTCCAGCCCTCGATCACCACATCGACTTTTTCCGCGACCATTTCGTTGGCCCGGCTGACGCCGACAGCCGGGGTGCTTTCGTCATCCTTGGAAATCACCACCAGCTTGCGGCCGAGCAAGCCGCCTTTATCGTTGATCTGCTGCGCCACCAGCTTGATCGCGTTCGTCACCGCCTGACCATCCGGGCCGGCGCCGCCGCTGAGCGGAAGAATGGTGCCGACCTTGATGTCCTGCGCCATCGCCGATACCGAAAGGCCCATCAGCATCGCCGCCGCCAATGTCATCGTCCTGCTCATGTGCGCAATCTCCCTGTTGTTCATTCAATCCGACCGTGGTCGCAAACGCCGAAAGAGTCCCACCAGCCCGCCCGGCCAGACAATGAGAACCACGGCGAGCACCGTGCCGAGGATGATCTTGTTCCAGTCGCCACCCAGCGACAGCAGGTTCTGCTGCGCGATCAGCAGCGCCGTGCCGAGCAGCGGCCCGAGCAGCACCCGCCGCCCCGCGAGAACGACGGCGGTGAGCATCATCACCAGAAAGTAGGACTCGAACATATCGGGGCCGACATAGGCGCGCTGATAGGCATAGAGCCAGCCCGCCAGACCGGTGATCGGCGCCGACAACACGAACACGGCAAGCCTGATCCGGCGCGGATTGACGCCCAGGCTGGCGGCGAGCGCCGGATTCATCTGCACCATCAGCGCCGTGGTGCCGAGCCTGGAGCGGCGGAAGCGCGCGATGAAAGCCAGCGTGAGCAGCAGCAGCACGAAGGCGACCGGCCACAAATCTTGTTCGGCGGACGCCGAGAAGGTCGTGAACAGCAGCGGCAGGTCCAGCGGGGGGATGCCCACGATGCCGTCGGAACCGCCGATCGCGTCCCAGTTGAAGGCGACCTCATAGGCCACGACAGCCGCGGCGTAGGTCACCAGCGAAAACACGAATTCGCGGGTGCGCAGCGTGACCGCCCCGAGGAAGATCGCGGCGGCAAAGCAGAATGCGACCGCCGCGAGAGCGGTCATCCAACCGTTGAGCCCGAACTGAGTCGACAGATTCGCGGCGCTGTAACCGCCGATCGCCCAGAACAGCGTATGCCCCAGGCTGACTTCGCCGAGATAGGACAGCACGATATCGACGCCGTAGCACATCACCGCGAAAATCGCGATGGTGGTCAGCGTCGAATAGGCCACCGAGCCGCCGCCGAACAGCCGCGGCAGGAAGAAACCGACGACGGCCATGCCGACGATGCCGACAATGCGCAACAGCGGCATGGAGGATGAGGCCTTCGGCGCGGTCGCGGTCATTTCGTTACCAATCCCTCCGGCCTGATCACCAGCAAGAGGAGAAGAAGGGCGAATGCCGCAGCGGTCGTGTAGGCATGGGCGACAAAGGCGCCGAAGAAAGCGGTGAACAGGCCGAGGCCGAGGCCCGCGACCAGTGCACCACCGATCGATCCGATGCCGCCGAGCACCACGACGACGAAGGTCATGATGACTTCGTTGAAGCCCATGCTGGTGAGGACCGGCGAACGCGGCGCGACCAGCGCCGCGCCGAGCGCCACGGTGGCGCATTCGAAGACGAACACGAGGAGGTAGACGACCCGCGCGTTGACGCCGAACAATTCGGCCAGCTTCGGATCCTCCGCGACCGCGCGAATGACCGAACCATAACGGGTGCGCTGGGTGAACAGCCAGACCGCGGCATAAAGGACCAGCGTGGCGACCAGCACCAGCACATCCTGCCAGGTGAACCACAACGGTCCGAGATCGATCTTCGCGCGCGCCAGCGTGCCCGGAAGGGTCTGCGGATTGCCGCCGAAGATCAGCGCGCTGCCGCCCTGCAGCACATAGCCGAAGCCGAGCGTGACGATCATGAGGCTGGTGAGGTTCTGCGTCATCACCAGTTTCATCATCGCGCCCTGCATCAGCAGGCCGATGACGGCGAGCACGACCATGGCTGCGACGATGGCCAGCGGATAGGACAGGCCGAACGACGTCATGACATACCAGGTGATGAAAGCGCCGAGCATGTAGAGCTGGCCGTGAGCGAAATTCACCAGCCGCGCGACGCCGAGCAGGATGGTCCATCCGAGCGCGATGCAGGCATAGCCGGAGCCGAGCACGATGCCGTTGACGATCTGCTGCGCGATATTCATGCCTGCGTCCCGTCCGCGATGGCGCCGAGATAGGCTTCGATGATGCGGTGGTCGGCGGCCATGATATCGGCTGGCCCTTCCCCGACGATGCGGCCGCGTTCGAGCAAATAAAGGTGGTCCACCACTTTCAGTGCGGCCTTCACGTTCTGCTCGACCAGCAGCACCGGCAGCCCGCGATCGACCAGCAGGCGAATGCGCGACAACAGATCGGTGATCAGGCGGGGCGCCAGACCGGCCGACGGCTCATCCAGGATCAGCACGCGCGGGCACGCAAGCAGCGCACAGCCGACCGCGAGCATCTGCCGCTCGCCGCCGGACAGGGCACCACCTTTGTGAGTGCGCCGCTCCGCAAGCCGCGGGAAAAAATCGAACACGTCGGCCAGTTTGAAACTGTGACGGCCGCACGTATCCACCGGCGGCCGGATCAGCGCGAGATTTTCCTCGACGGTCAGCCCGACAAAGACATTCTTGCCTTCGGGCACCAGCGTGAGACCGCGTGCCACGCGCTGATGCGCGGCGAGGCCGTCGATGCGCGCATCGCCCAATCGAACCGTGCCCGACATCGTCGCGCTGCCGCGCGACCAGCCGGCAAGGGCATTGACCAGCGAGGTCTTGCCCGCGCCATTGGCGCCGACAAGGCCGACCATCGTGCCGGCGGCCACACGGATGCCGACCTGCGCCACCGCCGTGTTGCCGGCGTAGCGCACGGTGAGATCCTCACTCTGCAGCACCGTGTCCGGCTGTGCGCGATCCGGCAAGGACTGGGTCATGCGTCGCGCCCCAAATAGGCTTCGCGCACGCGTTCGTCGCGCTGGATTTCGGCGGGCGTGCCGGTCGCCAGCATCGCACCCTGATCGATCATCACGATCTTGTCGGCGATCGACATGATGAGATCCATGTGATGTTCGATGACCACCAGCGCGACACCGCGCCGGCGCAGATTCACCAGCACCTCGGCAAGCTGCTTCATGTCGGCGCCGCTGAGGCCGGCAGCGGGTTCATCCAGCAGCAGCGCCTTGGTGCCCGTTCCGTAAGCGAGCGCCACCGACAACAGGCGCTGTACGCCGTACGGGATATCGCCGGGCACCCGGTCATGATAGCTGGCGGCAATTCCGAAGAAGTCGAGCAACTCGGCGGCTGCGCGCTCGGCTTTCCGGCGCGCGGCAATCTCGCGCCAGGGCATGAAAAGCGACGTGGCGAGAGGCGTCGAGCCATCGCGAAACATCGATGCTGCCGCGTTCTGCAGCACCGTCAGTTCGCCGAAGAACGAATTCTGCTGGAAGGTGCGGCGCAGCCCAAGACCAGCGAGATCGAAGGTTTTGACATGAGAGACGTCGGCACCGTCGAGGAAGACCTTGCCGCGACGGCGGACCGCATGGGTCACCGCGGCGAAGCAACTGCTCTTGCCCGCGCCATTCGGTCCGATGATGCCGAGTATCCGGTCGGCATCGACCGACCAGCTGACGTCACGCAGCGCCACCAGCGCGCCGTACTGGACCGAAAGACCCTCGACGCGCAGAATCTCGCCAGCGCCGCGATCGTTGTCGGGCCCCACCACCAAGTTGATCCATCCCATTCACTCGGTCGCTCACACGGCGCCGATGTTTTTTGATAACGCAGCGAACATCGCAAACGCTCGCGGGTCAAGGGCGTCGCGTTCACGCACACACGTGGATACGATGCATTTCGGTTAACGGAAAATCCGTGTGCCTGCGCGCGATGCTGGAACACTTTTAGTAACGGCGAAACGTGTCCCGGACGCGGTGCAACGCTCTTGCGTTGCTCCGCAGAGCCAGGACCGTACCAAACGCCGGAGCTTCGTTCGGTCCCGGCTCAGCGAAGCGGCATAAGAATGCCGCATCGCGTCCGGGACACAATTCGATCGAATTGGGAAATACTCTACAGCCGATAAATCCGGCTCGCCGTGCCGGAGAACAATGCGGTCTGCTCGCCATCGCTGTACTGCGCCGCGATGCGCTTGAACGCGTTGAACACGACCTGATAGCTGGCCTGTCCCTTGTCCGGCGGGAAGTTGCTTTCGAACATGGCGCGGTCCGCTCCGAACGCCTCGATGCATGTTTCGATATAGGGGCGCCAGGCGGCGGCGGCTTGTTCCGACGTCGGCGGCGTCGCGCGCAGGTGGAAATCCGCGCCGAACGGACGCATGGCGAGCCCGCCCAGCTTCACGACAACGTTGGGGCATTTGGCGAGTTCTCGAATCGACGCGCGCCATTCCTGAAAGGTGGCCTCGCGGATCGCCGCAAAACGCCCGACGCCGAGCGGCCCGCCGCAGTGATCGAGAACGATGCTGGTGTCCGGGAATGCGCGGGCGATGTCGGTGAGTTCGCCGATCTGGGGATGAAACAGCCACGCGTCGAACGTCAGGCCGAGCGGCGCGAGGCAGGCGAAGCCCTTGCGGAACGTCGGATCGAGCAGCAGGCCCGTCGGCCGCCCCGCATACATGCCGCCGACATTCTGATCGGGATCGGACGCGGTCTGATGCCGGATGCCGCGAAACCGGCCGAGACCGGCCTCGATTTCCGCTTCGAGCACGGCGCGGACACCATCCCCCAACATCAGGTCGGCATGGCCGACGATACCGGCACAGATCCGCGCCTTACCGTGCGCACCCGTTGCGCTCTGTTTGGCCACATCGGCAGCGAACGCCACCTCCCCGACCGGACGCAATGATTCCGGACCATCGGTGCGATAGTTCGATTTGCAATCGACATAGACGGTCGCGACCACATTGTGACCGGAGGCGAGATCGGCCGCGATATCCTCGATCATGTAGTGGCTGTTTTCACGCACCCACAAATGATGATGGGCATCGACGATGGGCCGCGCGGGATCGATGGTGTCCTCGCGGTGCAGCGCCAGCCAATCGTTCCGCGGATCGAAGAAGACGCCGTTCTTGGTGGCGGCGGGCGCATGTGTGGTCATCGGCTCGAAACTCCTGATCGGATGGTGCAAAATACCTTGATGGCGCGTGACGATCATTGTCCGATCACGCCGGTCGATCAAGCTTGCCGGCGGCGATAGCTGCGTTGCCCGATTGTTGCGTCAGACTCATGCGAAAAGGACACCCATGCCGGCCGGCCATAATCTCAACGGACTGATGAAGTTCATGGCCCGCGACGAGTGGCCCGATTGCTTCTAGGTGGTGTTCAGCGGGCACTTGGGCCAGATCCTTGAAAACGAGGACATGGCGTTCGATGATTTTGTCGGGGTACTCGGCGAACACTGGACCATGGCGATCTAGGGCTGCGTGTTCGAGGACTTCCTGACGCAGGAATTCGACGTCGAGGGCACCAATATTGTCGATGAGTATCTGAAACGACGCGGCTGGAAGGAAGACGCACAGACGAAAGCCTATATGAAGGCGCTTCGGACATCGGTCATGAGCCTTTACGAGGTCAGCGACTCGTGCCGATGATGAACAAGAGCGTCCTGGCCGGCGGGGTGCTGCCGTTCACGCCGAAGTCGTCGGAATTAGTGTTCGACAGCCTGCGCGAGATGCTCGGGACGAAAGCCGGGAAGCTGCCTGCCGTAGGAGACGACGATCTTCGGGAGATCACCCCTGCGTTCACGATGGCGAGGCTGACGCTTCTTCGCTTCGCTGGGATCATCAGTGCGAAGTGAGCACCTAATCGACTGAGCGCCGCCGCTGGGCTGCACAAAGGCGAAGCTATCGCCAATCGGAATAGCCAAGCGCAGGCCCACTGCGCGGTCGCGAATGTCGGCTGGAATACGCTGGGTGAAATAGGCGTTACGAGAACCATCACGGCGCATCGGCCGAACAACCCTAAACAGCAATGTTACACCCCATTGTTACACAACGAGGGTCGGCGCAACACACTGAGGGGACTTAATTTCTTGGAATTGCTTAACATCAGGAAGCGCATGGTGCCAGGGGCGGCATCCAACGGATGCAATCAAGTCATTGATATTGCTGTTATATTTTTTGTTCGATTTTTGCAGATACCATCAAAAGTACCAACAAATGTCATGACTGCTAGTGAATTCAGTCATCGCGCATCCCACCGACGCCTCAAGGCGACGAGCCGTTCGTCAGTGTTGAGCGAACTATCCGCTTCCCCAATCCGCTGCAACGTCCCTTCTATGTCATGAGGCCATGCCAATGCGTTATTCGGTAAGATCGCATACAGAAGCGCCAGCGCCCGCTCCGGAAATTTTTCAATGATGCTGTCTCCGGATCGGCGAAGCTCCGGAAGCATTAAATGATCGCGTTCGATCTTGGTAAGGAGCGGCAGAACCAAGTCAGCTATCGTTGGAAATTGATCGCCGCTGGAAAAAGCCAATTCGCAAAGACGGGCCGACGTATTGGGCGATCTTGCTGACATCTGACGAGGCCAAATCCGAAGCAATTCAGAAAGTTGCCCTGCCCATCGTTCATGGGAACTCTCGTTCTCTTCGTCAGACCATCGCTTAGCCTGCCACAGAACTCGTGATCGAAATTCATCGTCAGCCTTCAAGAGCAGGCTACGCATTTCGTCATCGGAAACGCACCGCTCTCCGGTCCCTTCGTCAACACTTCCCCATCCCGCAAGAATCATCCCGGCAATGATTTCGCCGTATGAGCGGCGCGACGGAAGGGGGTTTACAGCAAAGTCCAACATATCGGGTTTCAGCAGAATATAGAGCTTTCTATCGGGCGTTCTCGCCCCCCACAAAAAGCCCGACCACGCCGCGTCACGATCCGCTGGATCACCTCCGTAGAACACCGGTAACAAATGCCGTTCCGTCCATTTCGGATCGATCGCATAAAACCAATTAAGGTTATGGAACAAAATAACCAGCGTATGTCGCCGCAGGTCGTCCGGCAACGCCAGAAGAACTTCAACGTGAACAACCCATTCACGAGGGAAGCCTTGGTCGCGCTTCAAATCGTTTTTGCGAGGATCATTAAATAGAGATTCCGCGATCTTACCCGTGGGAGAATTGATCGCTTCCATCGTCCAATCCGGCTCTTTTGAGCCACGCAGGATGCTTGATCGTCCTACGTTTGCAGATTCACGGAGAACGCCTGACAGTTTTTGTAAAATGCGATCAAAGGTTGGGAGGCAATCTGCGTTTAGCTTTGTGCTAATGCCATATAGCCAATCCGATATAGGACGAACTATCGTAGCAAGATTTCTATCCGGATAGCTGGCCAGCCGCTCTCCAATCAATCGGGCAAATCTAGCCTTATCGTTCTTCCGCGCTTCTGAATTGAGGAATCGCCGCCATGCCCATTCAGGAAAATCTTCGTACTTTGCTGCATGGTTCAACGCAGCAAACGCGCGCGCAGGGCGTTGGGCAGCCAACCCGGAAAAAGGATCGTTCTTAATAAGGAAATCATCAGAGCGGCCACTTAATTCCTTGGCTTGCGCAATTATAGATGACAGAGGCGTTGTCGCCAGCGCAACGTGATTGGTATTCGTACTCACCGTGCCACCACGGCTTTCTAATGATTCAACTGCCTTTTCTCCGTATTCGGGCTTCCAATCAGACGCAGCTTCACGAAGAAGCTTCATCTTTCCCGCGACTCCGGACGAAAATTTGCATCCTGAATCTATCAACCACTGCATACGTTGCAGAATCGCCCAAGCTCTTCGTTCTTTGAAATCCGTAGCCTTCTCGCGTGGCCACCGCTTGCGACCCGAGAGCAACCTTTGTTCGATCGATTTGCGAACTGTTCCCTTCAGTTTTGGCCATCGCTTCGCAAGCACCAGCAACAGATCGCGCTGATGGTAGCTGTCCCAAAACGCAGAATCACTTAACGACTCTATGATCCGTCCGAATTCGGCATCAGACACGACGCGACGATTGCCGGACGCCCATATCCGGAGGCGAGCGAAGATCGTATCATCATCAAGCAGCCATGATGAGAATTCCTGCTTTGCGGCGGACTTGTCCTTTCCGGCCAGTTGAGAGAACAAACTAGAAAATTGGATGACGGCTGCTGAAAGGCCATGCGTTCTATTATAGCCATCGCCTCCTCTTTTCGCGTCCTTAATGATGGGGCTTATATTGCTAAGTCCGTAGCCTCCGATTTCAGTTTCGAGCGCAAGGGCAAGCTCAAGATTTTGCCGAAGTACCCTGACGACAGCCGCGCACCATTCGTCCGGAACTGTGATTGCTTCATGGACTTCGGGGTATTTGACATCCATCCGCATCAAGCGGCCGACCTTCTCTATGTCGGAATCCGGTGCAGGCGGCTTTGGTCCACCCCAAAAATCCGGTTCCGCTGAAAGACGTGGCCGAAGCGCCTCACCGAACCGCCGAACGCCAGCACTGCTCCACCCCTCTATCTTGAGAGCAGCCTGCAAAGCATACCAATTTCGATGAAAGTCTTCAGTGCAATTCCATGCCTCAAAGAGTGACCGCCAAGCACGACGAATGCCTTGATGGATTGGTCGTTTGCTTCGCTCCAACTCCCAAGAAATATGCTCCTGAATACTTGAGTGAAGGGACAATTGATGAGCGGCCCACCAGATGGCGGCGGGTTGGTCGCAGACCTTGGCGATCCATATGCCTAGCTGACCTATTCGCGGGACAAGACGTGGAGAATAGCTTGCCCAATGTCCGCGAAGCGCCGCAAGATTTTCGTCTCGGATCGGTGATCGATCCAGACGATTGAGGTTGAAGGCGTCCCAAGCGTCGGAAGGTATCTCGCGTTTCGCATAGTGATCTTCAGGATCAGGTTTGCTAGGTGGGATATCTGAATCGAAGCCATACAGATCAAACGGATCGATGTAAGGGCCTTTGCGACCAAACGAACCGACATAACCCGGCTTCGTAAATCGCCGATGCTTATCAAATACGCAAAGCCATTCGGCAGGCGGGGGACAGTCGCCATCGGAAAATTTCTTTGCGCCTTCATAGGTCGAAACAACATGCACTACCTGCCCCCGTTCATGGGGCCGGAGTGCCACTGGTCCATTCTTGGAACCATTGATGACTTTGGTGTACCAAGCGTCGGAGTCGCGGGCGCGTTCTGCCCAAGCTTCAAGCGATTGCCAAAGGGCTGCATGTGCGTTGTCCGCGCTGTAAGGAATGGCTTCAACACCCTTATGCCGCCAACGAGCCGTCGCATCATCGTGGTCGCCCGCTTGAAAAGCATAGGCGTTTTCAAGCTTTCCCGACGTTCTACGCAGAGCCTCAAGAAGATATTGAACGGGCGGATCGTCCGCCGTATAGCCGACGAATACGACTACATATTTTCCTAGAATCTCACGGATGAATGATGTCGCCCAACCATCTGACAGGTATGCGCGGCCAAATTCGGAGCTTGAAAGAACAAAGCCATCCCCCTCCGCACCCGAGTAATCCAGCGTAGAGCGACCATGAAGATACACTATTCCATTGATGTCATTGGGACGTAAAGGGTCCGGCAACCTTGGTGGCTGCCATGCTTGAAGGCCGCGCCCACAATCGTCAAACAACCTATCGAAGTTTGTCGTGACCAATTGCACCGCGCCTTCTGGCGTAGTCGCCAAATCGAGCAATATACCATGTGCAGTAAGATCGCATCCAGAAGGTGGCTTCAACGCTGAAGCCACAGCTTCTTCGATATTACGTGATGCGAAATCTCTTTCCAGAAGGCCGAAGATGCGGTCGGCAGATATTACACCCGATAGACCAACGCGCTTATCTATCTCCTGCGCTTCACGGATTAACTTGTATGCTGGGCTGTCGTGTTCAACGCCAAGTTGGTCAACAACTTTTCGAGCCAAACCAAAGAAGTCAGGCAGATTCGCGCGGGCTCTCGAAACTCCCGCTCCGCAGAAGAAAATGACACGCCCTTGATCGCGGGCTAGAAGCAATTCATCCGGGATAGAAGGCCCATCGGCCATAAATCTCACAGGCGATTGCTCCTAGCTGTCGGCAACTTTTTTGATGGTCTGAATAAACTTGCTGGGATCAAAGCCCAAAATTTCCGCGAATTCAATGAACTCAACCACATCAATCCGCCGTTGGCCGCTTTCGAGCCTTGCCACGAAGGACTGATACTCGCCCAGCCGCTCGGCAAGTTCGGCTTGCGTCAACCCTGCCGCCTCTCTCTTTTGAATGAGAAGGTCTATCAGCGCCTTATGGCGCGCCGATCCAAGCGTTTTGCCCAATTGTGCCCCGCCGCTGCCGATGCGGGGTCTTCAAATAATCTGAAATTCGGATTATCTTAAAATCAGATAATCAACCGGATCGGCTGCGATGATCTTCGGGAGCGCATTCGTCGTTGCATTGGCTACGCTTCCGATTTGGGGAACGCTGGTCTGGCATATTTGGGAACTGGCCATTCGGCCGCGCCTGATTCCGGCTGAAATAGTCCAGCAACTGGCCGACAAGCTCATCGCCCTCCACGGGCCGCAAGCCGAAGAAATGGCCTTTATCGAAGAGGATCGGGCGTGGCGATATTCCGAGACTTTCGAGCAAGGGAAATGGCGGCGTGTCCGCCGTGAACTTTGGCGGCGTTATGAAGCCGGTGAATGGGATGGATAGTCCGACCCAAAAAGAACTTACACCGCCTTCAAGGCAGATTCGATGAAGGTGCGCCGCTTCTTGGCGTCAATCAGTTTGACGGCCTCTTCGTCGCTTAAATCGGCATAGTCGATGTCGGGCGCTTCCTCTCGCTGCATGACAAGCTCGCGCGGGACCAATGCCCCGACCAACCGCAGATAGGCGCGGCGCACGTCGTCGCTTTCGACATGGGCAAGCTGGCGTTCGATCGCGTCGGCGTTCCACTTGCCGCTTTCATTGAGAAGCGTGGAGGCGGTGGCGCGGAAGCCATGCGCGGTGGCGTCATCCTGCGAATAGCCAAGGCGGCGAAGGGCACGCGTTGAGCGTGTTGTCGGAAATCGGCCGCAGCACCGTCCGGACGCTGGGGAAGACAAGTTTGCCGTCCGTAATGTCGCGAAGCTGCTTCAGGATGGCGATCGCTTGCGGCGACAAAGGTACCATCATTTTTGATGGTACCTCACGAACACATGAGAACATATGCGAACGCGCAGAGATTGAAAAGCCCATTGTTTTCAGGGCTTTTTGGACTTCAGCGGATGGCTATGGATAGGAAAATGGTGCCCAGGGGCGGGATCGAACCACCGACACTGCGATTTTCAGTCGCATGCTCTACCAACTGAGCTACCTGGGCGCCGCCCCGGCGAAGCGGGGGAGCGCCGGTTTATAGTCAGGCAAATCGGCGCTGTCCACCCGCATGACGGCTATTTTACAGGGAGAATTTTGCCGTCAAAACAAGGCGAAAGCGGCCGGCAGGACGGCGTGCCGGCGCGCGGCGCCTATTCGCCGTCCTCGTCATCGGTCGGGCGGCCGGGAATCGCGTAATTGCCGGACAGCCAGCGATTGAGATCGACGTCGCGGCAGCGTTCCGAGCAGAACGGCTTCGACGCCGCGACCGACGGCTCGCCGCAGATCGGACAGGGCTTTGCGGGACGTGCGCTGTCTTGGGGTCTAGCCTGCATTCAACCAGCCGAAACGGATCGGGAAACCTTCGCCCCCCAGCAATGCGAGGGTTTCATAGAGCGGCAGGCCGACCACGCCGGTGTAGGAGCCCACCATTTTCATCACGAAGGAGCCGGCAATGCCCTGGATGGCATAGCCGCCGGCTTTGCCGCGCCATTCGCCGGACCCGATATAGGCGTTGATGTCGTCCTCGTTCAACCGCTTGAAGCGGACCCGCGTCTCCACCAGGCGCTGACGGAACCCTTCCTTCGGCGTCACCAGGCAGATCGAGGTGTAGACGCGGTGGTTGCGCCCGGACAGCAGCCGCAGGCATTGCGACGCTTCATCCACCAGTTCCGCCTTCGGCAGGATGCGGCGGCCGACGGCGACCACGGTGTCCGCCGCGAGAATGAAGGAACCGCGCAATTCGTCATCGAGCTGCACCGATTTCAGCGCGGCCTCGGCCTTGGCGCGCGCCAGGCGCGTCGCGCAGGCACGCGGCAGTTCGCCGCGCATCGGCGTCTCGTCCACGTCCGCCGGACGCAGCGCGTCCGGTTCGATGCCGGCCTGCCCGAGCAGGCTGACACGGCGGGGCGAACCGGAGGCGAGAACGAATTTGGGACGGCCGAGCATGCGAAACGATGATCCTGAAATGGCGGCCGGAACCTATCGGAAGGGGGATGCGGCGGCAACCGCTGCACATACGTCATTCCGGGGCGCTCGCCTCTTGGCGAGCGAACCCGGAATGACAGCAGAATCACCCGCTCGCCGCACCGGCCTTGGAAAAGCGCTTGCGGATGCGCAGCAGCAGCCCGTCCATCATGTCGCGATAGGCTGCGAGTTTCTGGTCGCGGTTGCCCGGGGTGTCGGTGGGATCGACGGTCGGCCAATATTCGACATCGGCCGCCATGGTGCGCGTCAGGTCCAGCGCCTTGTGATGCGCTTCCGGCGACAGGGTGATGATGAGATCGAAATTGAGCCCCTCCCAATCGTCGAGCTCCGCGAAGGTCATCGGCCGGTGTTTGGAGATGTCCTGCCCCATCTCGGCCATCACCGCGACGGCGAAGGGATCGAGTTCGCCTTTCTTCACGCCCGCCGAGCGGACATAGAGCGTCTGCGGAAACATATGATGCAGCAGGCTTTCGGCCATCGGCGAGCGCACGCAGTTCTGGCCGCAGGCGAACAACACGGCTTGCGGCGTTCGCACGCGGGGCGGCGCCGACAAGACTCAGCCTTTCCAGTGCAGGACGGAAATCAGCGTGAACAGCCGCCGCGCGGTTTCGAAATCGACGCGGACCTTGCCGACCAGCCGCTCCTGCAGCGTGCGCGAACCTTCGTCATGGATGCCGCGGCGCCCCATGTCGATGGCTTCGATCTTGTCCGGCGTCGCGGTGCGGATCGCCTGATAATAGCTGTCGCAGATCATGAAGTAGTCCTTCACGATCCGGCGGAACGGAGTCAGCGACAGCAGATGCGCGACGACGGGGGTGCCGTCCTCCCTCCGGATATCGAACATCAGCCGGCTGCCGGTGATGCCGATATGCAGCGTATAGGGACCGGGCGCCGCCGCGCCTTCCGGCGCGAACAGGTTTTCCTCGATCAGGTCATAGATCGCGATGGCGCGCTCATGCTCGATGTCCGGCCCGGAGCGGCCGATCGACTCTTCGTCGAGCGTCACCGCCACGATGCGGTTGTTGGTATCGTCAGCTGTCGAGGGGGAATTGCTCATCGCAGGTTGAGACGCAGTCCGACCGATCTTGCGTGGGCATCGAGGCCTTCGGCCTTGCCCAGCGTCATCGCAGCCGGTCCCAGCGCTCGCAGCTGGTCCGGCCCGCACTTCAGGATCGACGTTCGCTTCATGAAGTCAAGTACGCCGAGGCCCGAGGAAAACCGTGCCGACCGCGCGGTCGGCAAAACATGATTGGAGCCGCCGACGTAATCGCCGATGGCTTCCGGCGTGTGGCCGCCCAGGAAAATGGCGCCGGCATTGCGGACTTTTTGCGCGAACCCATCGGGATCGGCCGTCATTACCTCAAGATGCTCGGCGGCGATGGCGTCGGCCAGCGGCACCGCATCGTCAAGTTGCCGCACCAGGATGACGGCGCCGAACGCCTCCCACGACGCCCGCGCGATCCCGGCGCGCGGCAGCGTGGCAAGCTGCGCCTCGACGGCGCGGATGACGTCATCCGCCAGCCTGGCGCTGTCGGTGATCAGGATCGATTGCGCATTGGCGTCGTGTTCCGCCTGCGCCAGCAGGTCCGCGGCGATCCAGTCGGCATTGGCGGTGTCGTCGGCCACCACCAGCACTTCCGAGGGGCCGGCAATCATGTCGATGCCGACGCGGCCGAACACCTGCCGCTTGGCGGCGGCGACATAAGCATTGCCGGGACCGACGATCTTCGCCACCGGCGCGATCGTATCGGTGCCGTAGGCCAGCGCCGCCACCGCCTGCGCGCCGCCGACGCGATAGATTTCGGACACGCCGCCGAGCTGCGCGGCGGCCAGCACCAGCGGATTGAGCTTGCCCGCCGGCGACGGCACCACCATCACCACCCGCGCCACGCCGGCGACCCGGGCCGGCACGGCGTTCATCAGCACCGAGGACGGATAGGCCGCGGTGCCGCCGGGGACATAGAGGCCGACAGCCTCAACGGCGCTCCAGCGCCAGCCGAGTTCGACCCCCTGGTCGTCGGTGAAACGTTCGTCCTTCGGCATCTGGCGCCGGTGAAACGCCTCGATGCGGTCGCGCGCAAAACGCAGCGCGTCCACGGTGTCGCTGTCGCAGGCCACCACGGCGGCATCGATTTCGGCGGCGGTGACGCGCAGACCGGAGGCCGTGAGGTCGAGCTTGTCGAACTTGCGGGTGGCATCGAGCAGCGCATCGTCGCCGCGCGCCGCCACGTCATCGACGATCGCCCGCACCGCCTGCTCGATATCGGCGGCGACCTCCCGCTTCATGGCGAGGAAGGCTTTGAAATGCTGCGCAAAATCAGCGCTGGCGGCATCGAGGCGAATTGGCATCTGGGTATCCCGGCGAAGCCCCACGGCGGACTTCCCTGCTCAATGGCGCGAGCGCCGGGTGGCGTCAACCCTACCTGTCTTACGGCTGCTGCTCCCGTGTCCCGGACGCGATGCGATACGGAGTATCGCTTCGCAGAGCCGGGACCGCACGAAGCACCGAGTTCGATACGGTCCCGGCTCTGCGGCGCACCGCTGCGCGCTGCACCGCGTCCGGGACACGGGGGAAAACCGATCAACCGTTTAACGGTTGATCGCTCTGCGCTCAGCCGCTGATGCGCTCGATCTGGGCGCCGCAGGCGGACAGCTTTTCCTCAAGCCGCTCGAAGCCGCGGTCGAGATGGTAGATGCGGTTCACCATCGTCTCGCCTTCGGCCGCGAGCGCGGCGATCACCAGCGACACCGAGGCGCGCAGGTCGGTGGCCATGACCGGCGCGCCGCGCAACTTGCCGATGCCGTCGATGGTCGCCGTCTCGCCGTCGAGATGGATGCGCGCGCCGAAACGGGCCAGCTCCTGCACATGCATGAAGCGGTTTTCGAAGATCGTCTCGGTGATGTGCGACGATCCCCTGGCCATGGTCATCAAGGCCATCAGCTGCGCCTGCAGATCGGTCGGGAAGCCCGGGAACGGGGCCGTCGCGACATTCACCGCCTTGATGCCGGCGCCGTTGCGGGCGATGCGGATGCCGTCATTGTTCGGCGTCACGGTCGCCCCCGCCTCGACCAGCACGTCGAGCGCCGACTGCAGCAGTTCGGGCCGGGCGCCGGACAGTTGAACATCGCCGCCGGTCATCGCCACCGCCATGGCATAGGTGCCGGTCTCGATGCGATCCGGCAGTACGGTGTGACGGGCGCCGTGCAGTTTGGCGACGCCCTCGATCACGATGCGCGGGGTGCCGGCACCGGTGATCCGGGCACCCATCTTGTTCAGGCAGTCGGCAACATCGGCGATTTCCGGCTCGCAGGCCGCGTTCAGGATGACGGTGGTGCCCTTCGCGAGGGTCGCGGCCATCAGCGCCACATGGGTGCCGGACACCGTGACCTTCGGGAAATCGATCTCGGCGCCCTTGAGGCCGCCGGGGGCCTTCACGATCACATAGCCGCCGTCGATGGAGAGCTCGGCGCCGAGCTTTTCCAGCGCCATGTTGAGCAGGTCCACCGGGCGGGTGCCGATGGCGCAGCCGCCGGGCAGCGACACCTTGGCCTCGTGCATGCGCGCCACCAGCGGCGCGATCACCCAGAACGAGGCGCGCATCTTCGACACCAGGTCATACGGCGCGGTGGTGTCGATGATATCAGCGGCGGAAATGTGCAGGGTCTGGCCCTGATATTCATGGTCGCCCGGCCGCTTGCCGGCCGACATGATGTCGACGCCGTGGTTGCCGAGGATGCGCTGCAGCAACGCCACGTCGGCGAGGCGCGGCACATTGTCGAGAATCAGCGTCTCGTCGGTCAGCAGCGCGGCGATCATCAGCGGCAGCGCGGCGTTCTTCGCCCCCGAAATCGGGATGGTGCCATTGAGTTTGTTGCCGCCGACGATGCGAATGCGATCCATCTTGATTCCCGCTGAATGCCGAGCCCCATATATAGGGCCAACGGCCCCGCCAGCGCAAAAGCTTCGCCTTTGCGGTTTTTCGATGGGATATTCCCCGCAACACCCCTGGCTGGCCTATCCCCGGTCCGGATCGTCCGCTTCGGCATCGGCGTCTTCCGACACCCCGGCCGCCGCAGCCGCCAGGTCGGCGCGTCCGCGCAGCTGCGACTTGCGCTTCTTCAGATTATCCCGCAACGCCTGACGCAACCGGGCCTGACGGGCCAGTTCGCGGTCATTCGGGCGCTGGGACGGATGGTCGGTCAAGAAAAACTGCCTGGACGAACGGTTCGAATGTCTGGCCACGCTTCTAGCACCACGCCCGCATCCGAACGAGAGGCGTTTACCAAGCCATCCGCCGGAAACAGGGCCGGAACCGGCCCATACGCGCCATCCGGCATATTTCCTTCATAATGATGCCGCCGGCCGCCCTCCCGCGCTTGCGCCAAAGGTGAGGGTGTGGCAGAGAACGCCTCGCTTGGCGGGCCGCCCCCAGGGCCGATTCCCGCAACCAGCATGCTGCCGTAGCTCAGTGGTAGAGCACTCCATTGGTAATGGAGAGGTCGACAGTTCAATCCTGTCTGGCAGCACCATCATTTCCTCCCTGAAATCATTGCAATAGCCGGCATGTAAACTCATCCAGCCAGCTTATCTTATGCGATCTAGCGCATAAATTTATTTTATGACCTAAATCCGATATTGTGAGATTATAGGATTTAGCGCATAATCCGCCCTGGGAGGACTCCATGATCGACCTCGCCAGGACACCGCAGCAGATCGGCAATCTGGTCCGTCGCGCTCGAAAAAAGCGTGGCTTCAGCCAGACGCAGCTCGCCGAGCAGGCGGGGGTGCGGCAGGAAACCATTTCCCTCATCGAAACCGGCAATCCGGCTGCAAGGTTGGAGACCATCCTCGCGGTGCTGGCCGCCCTCGACCTTGAATTCCGGATCGTGGCCCGCAGCAAGGCCAGCCCGGCGGACATCGAGGATATCTTCTGATGGCTCGCCGCCCCCGCCATGTGCCGTTGCGCGTGCTCCTCAACAACCGCCTTGTCGGCCGCCTCACCAAGGCGGCGACCGGCGCGATTGATTTCCGGTACGAAGCCGATTGGCTGGGATGGGAACACGCCATAAGCACGGCGCGTTTTCGGTGCCGTGTCCTGCCACGCACGCGCGATACCGCGCTTCGGAACGTGCCCGCTTCTTGACACATTCATCAACCTCCCGTTAACGTGATCGTGACGGTTCCTTCGGGACCAAAAAGGGAATGCGGTGAGATTCGCGCGGCGAGTCGATTCCGCGGCTGCCCCCGCAACTGTAAGCGGCGAGCCTTCGCCATACGCCACTGGGTTTCAACCTGGGAAGGCGGTGAAAGGCTGCGACCCGCGAGCCAGGAGACCTGCCGTCAGTCGTGGTCACACGCGAGCACATTGGGCGGGGTGTCCTGGTGGAAATTGCATTGCAGGTCTGCGGACTTAGGTTCAAGGGCTCGGGTGCGGTTTGGTTTGCGGTGACGTGCCACGTTATCGCGAGTTCCGTCGATGATTTCCGCCTCTCCCTTCGCCTCCCGGCGAAGCCATTTCCTGCTCTCCTCCGTTGCCCTGTCATGCCTGCTCTGGCCCGCCGAAAGCCAGGCTCAGGCGGCACCGCAAAGCCAGACACTCGCCCCCGTCGTGGTCCAGCCGTCGACTACGCCGCAGCGGGCACGCCACACCAATAACGGCAATGCCCAGCGTGCCGCCCGTAGGCGCGCGCAGCGCAATGCCGCCGCCACGACCGCGCCACCGGTCGCAACGCCCGCCGGCCCGGTGTTCGCCGCGCCGACGCTGAACCTCACCGGCACCAGCACCGCCGGCAGCCGCCTGAACATGACGCGACTGCAGACGCCGGCCAGCGTGGACGTCATCTCCGCCGAGACCATCGCCGAACGCGGCCAGCAGAATGTCCTCGATGCGGTGACGCAGAATGCCATCGGCATCACCGCGTCGCCCTCGCCCGGCAACGGCGGCCTGTCGTTCAACGCCCGCGGCTTCAGCGGCAGCGGCTCGGTGATGACGCTGTATGACGGCACGCAGCTTGCGATCGGCGCCGGCACGGTGACGTTCCCGTTCGACACCTGGTCCACCGAGCGCATCGAGGTGCTGCACGGCCCGGCCTCGGTGATGTACGGCGCGGGCGCGGTCGGCGGCGCGATCAATGTCGTCACCAAGCTGCCGACCTGGGTGCCGGTCAACCAGGCGGAACTGTCGTTCGACACCAACATGACCCGGCGGATCGCCGTGGACAGCGGCGGCCCCATCAACGACAACGTCGCCTATCGCATCACCGCCACCGGCAACCTGTCGGACGGCTGGGTCGATCGCGACCGCACCTCGGAAGTCGGGATCCACGCGGCTGTGCAGATCAAGCAGAACGAGGACGTCACCTGGACGCTCTCGACCGACTACGACGAGCGCACGCCGACGAGCTATTATAACACCCCGCTCGTCAACGGCGGCATCCGCGATGCGATGCGCTTCAAGAACTACAATGTCGGCGACAGCACCATCCACTATCGGGACAGCCTCAGCCAGGTGAAGACCGAGTGGCAGGCCAGCGATGCCGTGACGGTCCGCAACACGCTGTATTATCTGGACACAAAGCGCCACTGGATGGACGCGGAAAGCTACAAGTACAATCCGGCCACCGGCATGGTCGATCGCAGCAGCTATCTCGAAATCTTTCACAACGAACAGCAGATCGGCGACCGTATGGATGCGACCATCCGCGGCCATGTGTTCGGCATGAAGAACGAATTCTTGGCCGGCTTCGACGTCAACCGCGTGAATTTTTCGCCGTACCAGATCAATTCGTTCGGCGGCCTTTCCAACGGCGCGAAGTCATCGGTCGATCCGATCAATTTCGATCCGGGCTCCTATTTCAGCACCATCCCGACGGTCACGACCTTCGGCGCCGTCGCCAATCAACTGGCGCTGTTCGCGGAGGATCGCCTGTCCATCACCGACCAGCTCTCGGTCGTGGCCGGCATCCGCCAGGACGAGCCGACGATCATCCGCAACGACGTCATCACGCCCGGCAACAGCTTCGAGCAGTCGTTCTCCAAGACCACATGGCGGGCCGGCGTCGTATATGAGCCGATCAAGAACCTCGCTTTCTACGGCCAGTATTCGACCGCAGTCGATCCGGTCGGCGGCCTGGTGTCACTCTCCACCGCCAACAAGGACTATCAGCTCGCCACCGGTAAGCAGACAGAGATCGGCGTCAAGCAGTCGTTCTGGAACGGACGCGGCGAGTGGACGCTGGCGGGCTACGAGATCGTGAAAAACAATCTCCTTGCGCGCGACCCCATCAATCCGCTGATCGTGACGCAAGTCGGGCAGCAGTCGTCGCGCGGCATCGAGGCTTCGGTCGGCCTGGCGCTCGACCACGGCTGGCGCATCGATGCCAACACCACCTTCCTGCGCGCCAAGTATGACGACTATGTCCAACCGGCGCCGGTCGGCGCAGGATCGGTCAACTACGCCGGCAACGTCCCGACCAACGTGCCGCAGAACATCTCGAACATCTGGGTCACATGGGCCTTCGCGTCGAACTGGTCGGCCAATGCCGGCATCCAGATCGTCGGCAAGCGTTATGGCGACGTCGCCAATACGGCGGCGGCCGAGATCCCCGGCTATAACATCGTCAATGCGGGCCTGCAGTGGAAGCCGGACCTCAACACCACGGTCTCGTTGCGAGTCTACAATCTGTTCGACACGCTCTATGCGACCAACGGCAACGCCAATACATGGACGCTCGGCATGCCGCGCACGGCGCAACTCGCAGTCAACGTGAAGTTCTAGCGGATGACCGAACTTCTCAATCCGTCATTGCGAGGAGCCTCTTGGCGACGAAGCAATCCAGTCTTCGCTTGCGGCCCTGGATTGCTTCGTCGTTTCACTCCTCGCAATGACGGCGTGGGAGTTCCAGTTCATCTCGAAAAGATCGGCGTATAATGGCCCGCAGGCTCACACGCACGCTCCGGCGGTGGCTGTATATCGCCCACCGCTGGGTCGGCATCGTCACCTGCCTGTTCTTCGCCATGTGGTTTTTGTCCGGCGTGGTGATGATGTATGTCGCGTTCCCCGGCCTCTCCGACAAAGAGAGGCTGGCGGCGCTGCCGGACATCGCGTGGGAGAAAGTGAAGCTGTCTCCCGACGACGCGATGCGGATCGCCGGCGCCATCAGCTATCCGCGCGATCTCAGGCTTGCGATGATGAACGATGAGCCGGTCTATCGGGTGACCGGCTGGGACGGCAAGCGCAACAGTATATCGGCCGTTGACGGCCGTGCCGTCACGCAGGTCAGCGCACAGCAGGCGCTGGCCGTCGCCGCGCATCATCCCGCCGGCAAGTCACCCACACTGGACGACGTCATCGACCGCGACCAGTGGAGCGTCACCGCGCGCTACGATCCGCTGCGCCCGCTCTATCTGATCGCGCTGAACGACGATGCCGGCACCGAACTCTACGTGTCCTCGCGTACCGGCGAGATCGTGCTCGACACCAGCCGCACCGAACGCATCTGGAACTGGCTCGGCGCGATCCCGCACTGGATCTATCCGACCGTGCTGCGCAAGGACGGGCCGCTCTGGCGCGAGGTCGTGCTGTGGATCTCCGGCATCTGCCTGATCGTCGGCGTGTCCGGCATCTGGATCGGCATCCTGCGCGTGCGCCTGAAGCGGCGCTATGCAAGCGGCAAGGTCACGCCCTATCGCGGCTGGATGGCATGGCATCACGTCACCGGCCTGATCGCCGGCCTGTTCGTGCTGACCTGGATGTTCTCAGGCTGGATGTCGCTCGACCCGGGTCGCGTCTTTGCCGGCCGCGGCGGCATGCAGCAGGCGCTGCAGCGTTATGCCGGCCACGATGCGCCGACCATCGTGGCCGCATTGCCGGCGCAGCATCGCACGGCGGCAGAAGCTCGCTTCGTCTGGCTCGACGGCATGCCGCTGGCGATCCTCGCCGCGCGCGACGGCACGCGGACGCTGACGGATGCGACCACCGGCGAAATCGTTTCACTGCCGCAGGAACGTCTCTGGCAAGCCGCGGCGCATCTGCTGCCGCAGGCCCGCCTTGCCGAACGGCTGACGCTCACGGATTACGATTCCTATTGGTACGCCCATCACCGCGACCGTGAACTGCCGGTGCTGCGCGCGGTGTTCGACGACGGGGCCGCCACCTGGTTTCATATCAGCCCGCGCACCGGCGACATCCTCGGCCGCAGCGATGCCAGCCGCCGCACCTATCGCTGGCTCTACAACGGCCTGCACAGCTTCGACATCCAGCCGCTGCTGCGATATCGCCCGGCCTGGGACATCATCGTCGGGCTGCTGTCGCTCCTCGGCATGGTCATATCGGTCAGCGGAATCGTGGTCGGCTGGCGCTATCTGCGCAGATAGCGCCGCGCCGGAGCGGCCGGGGGCACCGTTAGAAGGTACCATTATGCGGCAGCGCACACGCGCGCGATCACAAAAAATCTACCACGCCCGGAACCATCTGTTCGCGGGCCTCGGAACGGCACTGCAACATCCGGCTAACCCATTGTAAATCAATGGTTCCATCAATTTTAATTAAATCTTTGGTAAGCATGATTTTGCGCCCGCGCCAAAGATGTCGGGTTGTAGGCTGCTGTGGCGAATAGGTGACAGCAATTTGCGCGAAAGCCGTCTACATCCGGGACATAGACGGGGCCAACGAGCATCCGTTCTAAAATGTTTCTGGAGAACAAGATCATGAAGAAGTTCCTGCTGGGCACCGTTGCCCTCCTCGCCATGGGCGCCTCGGCTTCGGCCGCTGACCTGGCTGCCCGCCCCTACACCAAGGCTCCGGCCTACGTTCCAGCCCCGATCTATAACTGGACCGGTTTCTACATCGGTGGTCACGTCGGCGGCGCCTTCAACGGCAACAGCGGCAACTACGACAACAACGACGGCGTGTTCGTCGGCGGTGTTCAGGGCGGTTACGACTACCAGTTCGCCCCGAACTGGGTGCTCGGTATCGAAGCCAACTACAGCTGGACCGGCAACAGCAACACCAGCATCGCTCTCGATGGCGGCGGCTACTACAACAAGGATCTGAAGGGTCTCGGTTCGGTGACCGGCCGTCTCGGCTACACCTGGGGTCCGGCTCTGCTGTACGTCAAGGGCGGTTACGCTTTCGCCGACATCAACCGCTATGTCAGCGGCCCGTCGGGCAACGTCGACCTCGACGTCAAGAAGGACGGTTACACCGTCGGCGCTGGCCTCGAATACCTGTTCACCCAGAACTGGTCGGGCAAGATCGAGTATCAGTACTACGACTTCGGCAAGAGCAATGCCTACTCGGGCGTGACCTCGTCCCGCACCGAAGAACACACCGTCAAGGCCGGCCTGAACTACCGCTTCAACTGGGGTGGTCCGGTCGTCGCGAAGTACTAAGCTTCGCGCCTGACATCAGGCTCCATATCGACGGAAAGGCCGGCGGCAACGCCGGCCTTTTTGTTTGTCCTCTCTTGT
>Ga0153956_1000535_pt1 | contig 41398 bp, 43 predicted proteins | sample TSFL040MetaG_FD_104704 | JGI IMG/M metagenome (GOLD analysis project Ga0153956, IMG submission 104704) | Attine ant fungus gardens microbial communities from Florida, USA - TSFL040 MetaG | ecosystem: Host-associated > Fungi > Mycelium > Unclassified | place: USA: Florida, Wekiwa Springs... | reverse complement strand
CGTGATCCAAAACCATTCGAACCGCACGGGCACGAACCTCCGGTGAAAACTTGTTCGTCGTCTTCCTTGTCATCGCTCCATCCTCTCAGGAGTTGGAGCCTCCGGAAAACCCGGGGCGGTTCATTTCGATCTCGCTGTAATCTATCTTCACGACCATTCAGCTTTGAGCGAGATCGCGCAATCTCCCGCCGTCACAATGCCCCTCGTATCGTCCGCGCTGCATCGACTGAACTTGGCCAAACATCAGTATCAGTCGGACATGAGAAAGATGATCAACCCCACATCACGCGGCGAGGAGTTCATCGACCGGTGCTGCGAAATCGCCCTGGAGGCGCTCGCCGAGATTCAAAGATCGATCGCTGAAGGCGATACCGCACGTGATAACGAGCCGAGGTAAAGAACAAAGCCCGCAGCACTGCCCGGATGATCGCGACCACTCCGGCAGTGGGACAGCAATGCGGCGCGGGAAACCCAGCACCAGCATCATGCTGTCACCCACCGGCAGCAGCGTATAGACGAGTACGGTGGGAATCGAGCAGACCGAGAACACGGCGAAGCCAAGGCGTCGGCCGAGCGCATCAGTGCGAGGGCCAACGGTGTACAGATAGGTAGCCGAAGGCACCGATCCGTTAGCGAATTGACCTGCACGGTCCTGCCCGGAAACCGAGCCGATCCCAAGACCGCCCGCGTACCGCATCAAGCGCTGTTTGCTGAAATAGAAATATTATGTTGGCACCGCTTGAATCTGAAAGGAAATTAGCTAGACTAGACTAACATATATACAAGGGGGTGCTGATGAAGTCCGTCAACATGTTGCAGGCCAAATCCTCGCTATCCCGACTTGTGGAAGACATCGAACTGGGGCGTGAACGCGAAATCGTCATTGCCCGTAACGGACGGCCTGCGGCTCGGCTGGTCCCAGTCGGTAATGCGCCCGTTCGCCAGCGCATCGGGATCGCCAGAGGTAAATTCGAGGTACCGGACAATATCGATACGCATAACGAAGAAGTTGCACGCCTGTTCCTGGGTGGAAACCGGTCTTGAACATTCTACTCGACACCCATGTTGCCCTGTGGGCGATCACCGACAGTCCAAGATTGCCAAAACGCGCCCGCAAGCTTCTTGCATTGCCGGAAGCCGTTGTCTGGATCAGCGTCGCCAGCGTGTGGGAGATCGCGATCAAGCGTACGCTCGGCCGCGGCGACATGCCGGTCTCAAGCCAGGATGCCGTTAGCTATTTCCGCGACTCCGGCTACCGTTTCCTGGCGATCGAGCCCGAACATGCTGTGGCGACGGAAACATTGCCCCCTCACCACCATGATCCGTTCGACCGCATCCTGATTGCCCAGGCGCAGGTCGAACCGATGCGTCTCGTAACGCACGATTCCATCGTGGCCTCCTACAGCGAGGCCATCATCAAGGTTTAACATCGATCCCTGAAGGCGATACCGCACGCGATAACGAGCCTGGGTAAAGGACGAAGTCCGCAGCACTGCCCGGATGATCGCGACCATTCCGGCAGTGGGGCAGCAATGCGGCCGCCGTCAATTTACGGTTTTGCCGCGGTCCCGGCGCATATCGCATCGCGCTCGATCATGATCTGGAAAACTGGCTCACATATTTGAGCGTCTGGAATTCCTGCAGCCCCTCGATGCCGCCCTCGGATCCGATTCCGCTGTCCTTGTAACCGCCGAACGGCGTCTCAGGCAGCGACGCCTGCCAGTGATTGACGATGACATTGCCGCTCTGAATCGCCTCGGTCACCGCCGAAGCGTTACGCATGTCGTGGGTCATGACATAGGAGGCGAGGCCGAACGGCAGGCGGTTGGCAAGGCGAACCGCATCATCGAGCGTGCTGAACGGAGCAGTGACCGCAAGCGGGCCGAACGGCTCGACATTCGAAGCCATGCACGCCTGATCGACGTCAGACAGCACCGTCGGACGGAAGAAGAAGCCCTGATTGCCGCAGCGCCCGCCGCCCGCCGACACCGCGATGTTGCGGGACCGCGCGTCATCGACGAAACGCTCCATGCTCTCGATCCGGCGCGCATGGGCAAGCGGCCCCATTTTCGTGGTCGGCGCGAAGCCGTCGCCGACAACGATGCCATCGGCAAGCTCGGACAGTTTCGCTGCGAAGCGATCATGAATGGACTCATGCACGAAAAAGCGGGTCGGCGACGTACAGACCTGGCCGGAGTTCCGGAACTTGGCAGTGACCGCGGATATCGCCGCAGCTTCCGGATCGACATCGCCGAAAATCAGCACCGGTGCATGACCGCCGAGCTCCAGCGTCATCTTCTTCATGGTCTGCACGGCGAGCGCGCCGAGTTGTTTGCCGATCCCCGTCGAACCCGTGAAGGTGAGACCGCGGGTCATCGGCGAGCCGAGAAGTTTTTGCGAGACAAGCGCCGGATTTCCGAACACGACATTGAGCACCCCCGCAGGCAGGCCCGCATCCTCAAGCGCCGCGGCGATGGCCAGAGCCGTCGCCGGTGTTTCTTCCGCGGGCTTGATGATGATCGAACAGCCCGCCGCCAAAGCGCTCGAAATCTTGCGTGCCGGCGTGATGGCCGGCGCGTTCCACGGCGCGAAGGCCGCGATCGGACCGAGCGGCTCACGGACCGCAATCTGCTGAACGGCACGGTTGCGCGACGGGATCACGCGGCCGTAGGCGCGGCGTCCCTCCTCCGCATTCCAAATGAACATGCCGGCGGCCGTATCGACCTCAGCGCGTGACTCGGCGATCGGCTTCCCGAGTTCGAGCGTAATCAGGCCGGCGATCATCTCCCTGCGTTCCGCGATCAACGCCGCCGCGCGCTGCAGGATCGCTCCGCGCTCCAGCGCCGAAACCCTGCGCCATTGCTCGAAACCGCGCGCGGACGAGGCCAGCGCCTCGTCGAGATCGGCCTCGGTCGCATGCGGCAGTTCCCCGAGAATGCCGCCCGTCGACGGATTGAGTACCGTTTCCGTCGTTCGACCTTCGCCGCAGCGCCATTTGCCGTCGATCAAGAGCTTGAGTGCGGGATAATCGATCATCGCAGATCCTCCGGAAGCAGAACGGGCACGGTCGTGCCGTGCCCGTCGGTTGAGGTTCGTTTATCGAAGCCCGGCGCTTATTTTGCCGCGCTGACAAGCGGGCAATTGCCGTCCTTGAGCGGACGGAACGCCTTGTCGCCCGGAACGGTGTCGAGAATCTTGTAGTAATCCCACGGATGTTTCGACTCCTTGGGATCCTTGACCTGCAGCAGATACATGTCACGGATCACGCGGCCGTCTTCGCGGATCGAGGCATTAGTGGTGTAGAAGTCATTGATCGGCATCTTCTTCATCTGTTGCACAATGGCAGCGCCTGAGACCGTCTTGTCGGCCTTGATCGCCTTCAGATAATGCGTCACCGCACCGTAGACGGCGGCCTGCAGGCTGCCCGGCGCCTTGCCGTTGAAGCGCTCCATGAAGCGCTTGCTCCAGGCCCGTGTCTTGTCATCGGCATCCCAATAGAAACTGTCGGCGAAGATCAGTCCTTTGGCGCTCTGCAGTCCGAGCGCATGAATATCCGGCAGGTTGACCAACAGCGCCGCGATGCTCTGGCCGCCTGAGGTCAGACCGAACTCATTGGCCTGCTTGAGCGCGTTCATCATGTCGGAGCCGGCATTGGCGAGGCCCACAACCTGCGCCTTGGAAGCCTGCGCCTGCAGCAGGAAGGACGAGAAGTCCGACGTATTCAGCGGATGCCTGGACGAGCCCACCACGGTGCCGCCGTTGGCGGTGACCACCTTGGAGGCTTCAGCTTCCAGCGCATGACCGAAACTGTAATCGGCCGTGAGGAAGTACCAGATATTCAGTCCCTTCTGCACCAGCGGCGCAGTCGCCACATTGGCGAGGGCATAGTTATCATACGCCCAGTGAACGCCGTTCGGCGAGCACGCCTTACCGGTGAGATCGGGTGTCCCCGGACCGGTGGCCAGGAACACCTTGTCCTTCTCACGTGAGAGCTGCTGCACCGCCAGCGCGACGCCCGACGCAACCACCTCCGTGATCGCATCGACACCTTCGGTGTCATACCACTTGCGCGCCAGCGCGAGACCGATATCGGCCTTGTTCTGATGGTCCGCCGAGATCACCTCGATGGGCATGCCGGCGACCTTGCCGCCGAAATCCTCCACCGCCATTTTGGCGGCGAGCACCGAGCCTGCGCCGACATTGTCGGCATAGGGGCCGGACATGTCGGTAAGGACGCCGATCTTGACGGTGCCTTTGGCGATCTCCGCCGAAGCGGAGGTGACGAATGACAGCATAGCAACCGTCACAAGCAGCTTGTTGATCCTCACGCGGTTTCCCCTCTCCAAAGTCTTTTTAAAATTGCTTCACTGAATGTCTTTGAGTACCGGCAGCAGATAGCCGAGGAATTTTTCGGGATCCTCACTCATCGGGAAGTGACCGAGCCCCTTCATGATGGTGACCCGGCTGCCCCTGACGCTGTCGGCCACCGCCATCGTCTCCTCCGGGGTGCAGGAATAGTCGTACTCGCCGGACAGCAGGAACAGCGGGCATTTCGACGTGTCGATCTCCGCCACGCGGGCGCGGATGTCGCCGTCGAGCTTGTAGAAATAGAGGTCGCCCTTGAACACGCCGGGGCCGCCCTGCATGTAATGCCACAGCGTTTCCCAGCGATCCGCATCAGGCGCATCGGGGCCGACGAGACCGGACACGATCGCCGCGCAGACTTCGCCGCCATGCACGTCCGGGCGGTGCAGGAAGTTGAGATCGTAATACGGATCCACATGCGCGCCGGCCTGGAGGCCGATGATGGCGCGAAAACGTTCCGGATGCTCGAGCGCCAGATGCAGTACGATACGTCCGCCGATGGAGCAGCCCATCACGATCGGCTTGTCGAGCTCCAGCGCGTCCGATACCGTGAGGATCATCTCGGTATATTGCGCCGAGGTGAGCTGGTATTCCTCATTGTGCCAGCCGGCCGGCGGCGACGACTTACCGTGCCAGGGCATATCGAAGGCGATGACGCGGTGACCTGCGGTGACCCGCTCGTCATTCATCAGCGCACGGTATTGGCGGCCGTCGGCACCCGCGGTGTGCAGGCAGAGCAGCGGTGTGCCCTGCCCCGCCTCTTCCACATAGATGCGGTGCTTGCGGCCGAACAGATCGAGATGCAGATAGCGGCCGATGGTGGATTCGAAACGAACGGTCATGCGGCGGCTCCTGCGCGCAGTTTCACCAGCGCTTCCTTGAAGTAGCGCAGATTGGCCATGAAGACGTGCAGATCGCCCTCGGCCTTCAGCACCCGGCGCTTGATCAGCGCCATCAGGTCGTGCGAACCGGGCCGCGGTTTCGCGTTCCAGAACCCATTCCACTCGTCCTCGGACGCCCGCAGCGCAAACGACCACGACGGCATCACGAACGGCCCCTTGGCGATTGAGACGATGCGCCCTTCATGGATGCCGATCAGCCAGGCGGTCGATCCGACTTCGAGCAGAAAACTGGTCGACAGGAATCGACCGCGTTTCACCAGCATCTCGTCGTCATTGACCTTGTTCTTCAGGTCTTCAATCATGTGTCCTCCCTACAAGCGAGTGCCGCCAGCGCATCGACGGCGACGACACCCTCACCCACCCGGTTGATGATCAGCGGATTGATTTCGGCATCCACCACGACCGCAGTCTTGTCCAGCGCAAGCTGCGACATCGCGACGATCGCCCGCGCCAGAGCGTCCATATCGCCGTGAGGCTTGTTCCGGAAGCCCCGGAACACACGACTGATCGATAGTTCCGCAATCATATCCTTCGCCGTGTCGAGATCGACGGGCGCCGTGCGAATGCTGCGGTCGCGGTAAATCTCGGTATAAATGCCGCCGGCCGCGAGCAGCACCAGCGGCCCCGCTTCCGGATCGACGCGGTAACCGAGCAGCATTTCGCCGAGCCCAGCCGTCATCGGCTGTACCAGCACCTGCGTCACGATCGCGCCCGGCCGATGCGCCTTCACACCGGCGGCAATCTTCTCCATCGCCGCCTTCAATTCGGCTTCGCCGCCCACATTGAGCACGACGCCGCCGACTTCGGTCTTGTGCGCGATCTCCGCCGACAGCAGTTTGACCGCCACCGGATAGGCGAACGGTAGAGCGATCGACGTCGCATCGATATCGACGGCAACCGCCGACGCATGCGGCACACCGACGCGCTTCAGCAGCGCATAGGCGGCAAGCTCGTCAAGCTGTCTGGTCGGCTTCGCCGTGATGTCATGCAGCGGCTTCGCGAGTACAGTCGCCTGCCGGCGCATGAGCGCAGCGCTAACCGCATCCGCACAGGATTCAGGCGTACGGAAATTCGGCACGCCGGCTTCCGCGAGCAATCCCAGCGCCTGCGGCGCATCCGGCACGAGGAATGTCACCAGAGGCTTCGCCGACGAGGCACTGTCGATCACCGGCTTCACCGCCAGTTCCGGCTGAAATCGCGCGGACGATCCGACCACCGCGACCACCACATCGAATTCCGGAGCCGACAGCATGGTGTCGAGCGCGGCTTTCATCACGTCATACCGCGTGCCGGCCAAAGTCAGGTCGATGATGCGGTCGTGATTGGCCTTGACGCCGGCCGCGCTCAACCGCGCGAAAGTCTCATCGCTCGGCTTCACCACATCGATGCCGCGCATGGACAGTTCATCGACCACCATGGCGGCGCCGCCGCCGGTCGTGGTGACAACACCGACACGCTTGTTGCCGCGCGCGGCCGTCGGCCGCGCCGGCAGGCGCTGCAGCAACGGCAGAGTCTCCAGCAAGGTTTCGAAGTTGAACACGCGGGCGATGCCGCAATCGGCGAGAAAAGCCGCGGCGACATCGTCTTCGCCGGCCAGCGCACCGGTATGCGACAGCGCCAATTCCGCAGCAGCCGCCGAACGGCCGAGCTTATAGGCGACCACAGGCTTGCCGTGCGCCGCAGCTGCGAGCGCAAACTTCCGCAGGTCCTGAGCGTGGCGGATGCTTTCCAGGAACAGCATATAGCCGGTGACGGCGGGGTCATCGAGCGTCGCCGAGCAGATCTCGCCGAGGCTGAGATCGATCTCATTACCGACGGAGACGAGACCGGCGAAGCCGATATTGCGCGCCTTGCCGCGCGAAATCAGGCCGCCGAGCAGGCTGCCGCTGTGCGAGGCGACGAAGATGCCGCCGCGCGGCAGGTCGGGCTCGGCGAAGGCCGCATTCGCCGTGATGATCGTCTTGCGGTGCAGGTTGATCGCGCCGAGGCTCGAGGGTCCGAGAATGCGCAGGCCCGTCTCCGCGCAAATTGTCTGCAGTTGCGCGACCAGCTTCTGCCCTTCCGCGCCCCCCTCAGCAAAGCCGGAGGCAAGGATGGTCGCGACCGGAATGCCGAGCCGCGCGCATTCGGCGGCGGCATCCACCGCACCTTCCGTCGGCGTCAGGATGAACGCATGATCCGGCACCGCGGGCAGATCGGCGATCGACGGCCATGCCTGTTCGCCGAGCACGGTCGATCGGCGCGGATTGATCGGATAGACCGCTCCATCATAGCCGGCCCGCCGCAGATATTGCAGCGGCCGCGCCGAGGTCTTGGTCAGATCATCCGACGCGCCGACCAGCGCGATACTGCGCGGTGCGAGTAGCGCCTGCCGGAGCGACGGCCTGGTGATTTCAACCCGCACGGACGCCCCGCTGATCGAACCGGCACCCGAACACGTCTTCGGCGATGCGGTTCTTGAGGATTTCGATGGAGCCGCCGGCGATCATCCAGCCGCGGGTCCGGCGCATGCAATACTCGGCCAGCGCTTCCTGGCTGTAACCGAGACCGCCCATGATCTGCACGGCTTCATTGGCCGCATCGAAACCAGCCTGGTTGCAGGCGAGTTTCGCCAGCGCGGTCTGATACGGCGACGGCAGCCCTTCGGTGACGCTGGCGGCGCGATAAAGCAGCATTTGTGCGGATTCGAGCTTCAACGCCATGTCGGCGAATTTCCACTGCAGGCCCTGAAATTCACACAATGAGCGACCGAACTGCTTGCGGATCGACGCATGCTCACGTGCCAGGTTGAACGCATAGCGGCCGAGCGCCAATGCGCGCGACGAATTGCCGAGGCGCTCCACATTGAAACCCGAAATCTGCTTCTTGAAGCCGCCGGGGCCGAGCAGCAGGTTCTTCGCGGGAATACGGCAGTTTTCGAAGTAGAGCTGGCTCCATTGCTCGCCGCTCATGAAGGAGGCGGGCTTGCCGATGGTGAAACCGGGCGTGTCACGCTCGACGATGACCGAGCCGATGCCGTTCACGCCCGGCCCGAAGCGGACATAGACGAGATAGATCGCCGCATCCGGACTGTGGGTCCCGAACACCTTGCTCCCGTTGATCAGATATCCGTCACCGTCCTGCACCGCCGTCGTCTTCAGTTCGGTCACCGCGGAGCCCGCATCGGGCTCGCTCATGCCGAGGCTGATGCAGATATTGCCGGCCAGCAGATCCGGGAGCCAACGCTCCTTCTGCTCGGCCGTCGCATATTCGACGAAAGTGCGGATCGGACCGAAATTGCCCGCCTGAATCACATCGGCACTGCGCGGACAGACCGAAGCGATCTGCTCGATGGCGATCACGCTGTCGAACAACGTGCCGCCCTGCCCTCCATCGGCGGGATCGAATGCGATGCCCATCAGGCCCTGCTTGCCCATCATCCGCGCGACATCGCGCGGGAAGCGCGGATCATGCGCACGCTCCAGCGCACCGGCCTTCAGGTTCGCTTCGGCAAAGCGACGCACGGAGTCCGCGAATGCCTGCTGCTCTTCGTTCAATTCGAAATTCATTTGTCCCGCGCACCTGCTCGATTACGCGTCCTGTTTCCCAGCGCGGACTTTGACGAACAACTGCAGATCGGTTATACGGTCATTACAATATGTAATGGATCGGTCGATCCGGACCATGAATGATGATTCCACCGCTCAATCCGCTGCACGTCTTCGATGTTGCGTCGCGGCACCTCAGTTTCACCCGCGCGGCGGCGGAGCTGCGCGTGACGCAGCCGGCGATCAGCCGACAGATCACGACACTGGAAGGCTTTCTCGGCGTCCGCTTGTTCGAACGAGACAGACACGGCCTGCGACTCACGTCCGAGGGGGAGGAATTCCAGCGCCAAATCGCGCCGGCTTTCCGCATCATCGCCAACGCCACCGCGAGCGTGATGACGACCGGCAAGGCGGAGCCGCTCAAGATCCGTGTCTACACCACGTTCGCCGCCAAATGGCTGATCCCGCGCCTGCCGTCATTTTATGTGAACTATCCCAACATCAAACTGAACATCAGCAATGTAGTGGCGCCGATCGATTTCGAGAAGGACAAGGTCGATCTCGCGGTGCAGTTCGGCTCCGGAAAGTGGCCGGGAGTCGAGACGGAACTGCTGTTCAAGGACGTGATCCAACCGATGTGCAGTCCGAAACTGCTCAAGCGCGCGCGCCTCGCCGAACTTGACGATCTGCGCAAGGTGCAGCTCCTTCACTCGCATTATCGTCGTGCGGACTGGCCGGACTGGCTGATGGCGGTGAAGCGACCCGACCTGCTCACCGATGCGGGTATCAGCTTTCCAAGCTCGGTCCTGACGTATCAGGCGGCCGTCGAAGGCGTCGGCGTCGCTGTCGGCCAGCCTTTCCTGTTGCGCAACGAAATTAAGGACGGCTCGCTAGTACCGCTCTTCAATGCACCGTTCGAGCGTCCGATGGCCCACTATGTCGCCTGGCCGAAAAACCGCCCGCTCGGACGTAAAGCGCGCAGTTTCATTCACTGGCTCAAGGCGGAAATTACGAGTTCGCTGGCCCTGTACAGTTGAACATCCCGCCTTGTGTCAGTCTGTTGAAGACATGGACGATCTGACGATTATCTAACGGTTTCTCTCCACTTCCTTTTGTACAATCTCCGCGTATTCCCCCTCATAAGCGGCGTAACTCTCCTTCAGCGTTGCGAGATTGAGCAGCATCGTTGCTGCCAGATCACCGTTGCGATCGGTCACTTCGGTTCGCACCCACAGGCTTTCGGTGCGTTTGCTCCCGGACATTGCAACCACCTTGCGCCGGATGCGATAGTCGTCGCCGACAAAGAGCGGCCCCTTGACCACGCGGATTTCCTGATCGGCGAACAGGCCGACAGCCGGCCCTTTGACGGGCAAGCCATCCTTTTTATTCGTATGCTGGAACAGCACACTCAGCATTTCCATCGGAATGATCGCACGCGCCCACGGAGTATCCTTGCCGGAATAATAGGGGGACGGCTCGGTGATGACTTTCAGCTTATCGGCGAGCGAAAACGGATACAGGTCGCCCATGTGCTGGTCGACATCCATCCGAACCGTCTGAAGCGCTGTCGTCATGCCGATCGTGATGTCGCGCAGGATGACGGCGTCCGTCAGCGGTTTCAGCTCGGTCAGCCGGATATCGAGTGCAGACGGCGGGGCATCGCTGCCGAGCGAGGCACTGCCGCGCAGGATCTCGGTGCCGTCGCGCTTGACCATCCGGATTGCCGCATAAGTCACACCGGCAGCGGGCTTCTCGACGATCGCCTGAACTTCCTCGCCTTCATAGGCCGCGCTACGGTAATGCGCCGAGATGCAACCGCTCTCAAACCACGCATCTCCCCATAGATGCACACAAAGCGGCGCGAACTGGCTGAAATGCGTCGGGCCTTCGATGGTGCCGCCCTTGAAGCCGAGCTTCTGCGCGGTGGCATCGTCGTGGATCGAGGCGTGCGAATCGTAGGTCTGCGCGTGCAGCATCTGCCGCGGCTGACGCCACGGACCATGCAATGCGCTTCCGGTGTCCTCGATCTCGGTGTCGAATGCAGCAGCGGTCATCAGATCACTCCAAACAAAAGGGTTATCACCAGGCATCGATGCAGCGACGCTTGCGCGTCTCACGGGCGGGCCGCACCGACACTGAGCGCAGCCCGGCCATGATCCGATCCATCGCCGCCGACGTCGCGGCGGATTTCCGGCGCGGGGTCTTCATCGGCAATCATATCGATCACCGCGCGGATGTCCTTGTAACCGCCGGACGCCCTCTCCGGTAGTCACATCTGCCGGTGATTGACGGTGACATCGCCACTCAGAACCGCTTCGGTAACTGCCCGGCCGCCGCTTCGCCGTTTGACCTCGGCGCGGCCGATGGCCCCTTGATCCGGCCTGAAACCTCCTCGATGCATTTGCTGCAGCATCGGCTGATGTCACAACGGCCATAACTCATAGCCATTCCGACAGATATCGAAGACGGCATCCGCACGGCGATCGCCGCAACAGCAGGACGGGACACTCCGCCGCGTTCAATTGCGGCACGACAAAGGTAAATCAGCAGCCTCCACACAGGGCGGAGAGTCAATATCAAGTTGTTTGACCGGTTAGTTAATTCTCCAGGGCGCCGGTCAGGTTGCCGGGTAAATTGGAGCTATACTAGCCAAGCATGGCTGCTGCGGCTTCGCACAGGGAATTCACACTGCTATGTTCTGCAACGAGTCATGCGCAGCGAGATGGCTGCGGCATCGGCTGGGGAATTGAAAGCATGGATATGAGCAAGGAACGACTAACTCCGCGTCAGAAGCAGGCAAGTAAGCAGCCTGGCACGCCACGCACGGCGTCTCCTACTCGGAAACCCCGAGCATCCGCGCGCAAAGGCGCGGCCGTCGGCTCCGACAACCGGCAACGAATCCTCAACGTCGCCTCCAAGGAGTTCTCGAGCAAGGGTTACGATGGCGCTCGGGTCGATGACATCATGCGTCTCGCCAAAGTAAGCAAAAATCTGATCTATCACTACTTCAAGAGCAAGGAACAGCTGTTCGTCGCCGTTCTGGAAGCGGCTTACGAAGGAATGCATGAATATCATCGGACCTTGACCATCGACACAGCCAATGCGTCCGAAGGCGTTCGTCAACTGGTGCGTTCCACCTTTGAATATTGGGAGAAGTCATCCGACTTCATCGGGCTTCTCAATTCGGAGAATTTGCATCGCGGCAAGCACCTGCGCAAATCGAAGCTCACGAAAGAAGGATATTCGGGCCTGCTCGACACACTATCCCAGCTTCTGAAGCAGGGTGAAAAGGCCGGTGAATTCAGGCCTGCGGTCGACCCCGTCGAACTCTACATCTCGATCTCCGCTCTTGCCTATCATTACCTATCCAACCGATACACGCTGGCCTATTTGCTCGATCGCAAACTCGCGACCGCAGACGACAAAAACCAGCGCATCATCCATATCGAGGACCTTATCCTCGGTTATTTGCGCGAAGGCGCGAAGCGAAAGAAATAGGGCCTGCGCCCCCGGTCCTCCGCCTGCTCAGATGACGATGGCCGATTGCCGATTCTCGATGCAGCGCAGCACACTCATCGCCGACAAGCTCGACGTCTTGGGATTGCTCGGCAACGGCCGCCCCGCGACGCTCATGGAAAACGAACCAAAAGCGCCGCGCACCTTTAATTCGTGGATGTTCTCGGTCACCGTGGGATCGGCGACGATACGGACACGCGTGGCATCGAAGCCGACGCCGGCGAGCGCGATGGTTGCCGCCACATTGGCATTTTTCGGAAATGCGAGCGCAGCCTCGCGCGCGTTACCTTCGAACACCACCGTTTCCCTGTCGGTCGGCAATGTGTCGGACAGACTCGCGGGCGGCTTGCGCGCCGCATAAGATACTTCTTCAAGGCCGCCGCGCCGCGCCGCGGCGAGCGCGTCGATGCCGACAACAGCGCCGGCAGGCAGGATGATCTTGCTGCGCTTTGCCGCGGCCCTGAGACTGTCCCACAGTTCTTCGTGGGCAAGCGCGCCGATCGACACGACGACGAGATCGCTGCCCTGTTCAAGCGCTGCGACGCCATAATGCGCCAGCGCTTCGTGCCCGGCCGCCTCGACGACAATATCTGCGGCCGGCAGCCGGTCGCCACGCCTGACGATCTCCGGCTTTGGATCCAGCCGCTGCGCCAGCCATGTCCCAATGGCACCGTTACCGATCAATGCGATCTTCATTCCCCGCCTGCCCGCTTCTAACGTGGGTTATACACAAAATCGACGATCGCTCGGCCGAGGCGCTCGTCCGACGTCCCGATGTGACCGATGGCCGAGGTGTGATTGTGCCCCGGCAACCACATCGACGGCGGCGCCTTCCGCCGAGCATCGGCCAAACGATAAACGAGTTCGGCGCTGTAGACATCTATCAGCGGGTTTTCGAACTCCGCCCAGGCGACGAATGTCGGCGGACTCTCGGAATCCACATGGGTCACTGCCGAATAATCATCATATTTCGATGCATCCGGCCCGTAATATTGCTCGACCTTCTTCGCGTTCGGATTCTCAGGCAGATTATCGGCTCGTACCCGGCCGCTGATGAAAATAAGACCTGCAAGATGATTGCCGTCCGCCGGTCGGAAGCGTGGATCATACCCATAGCTGCCGGCATGGGCGCCACCGGCCGAATGTGACATCAGAAAAATCTTTGCAGGATCCCAGCCATAGCGCAGCGCCGCTTCGCGCGTCCATTCGATCACACGCGCAATATCCTCGGTCGCGCCGGGATATTTGGTGTCATTCGCGAGGCGATAGCCGACATTGACGCCGGCTATCCCGTGCTGCGCGAGGTAGACGAGCACGTTCGAATAGATCTGATCGCTGCGATTGCGATGACCGCTCACAAATGCACCGCCGTGGACAAATACCACAAGCGGCGGCGCGACCTCGTTCTCCGGCAGGAAAACGTCGATCACCTGACGCTCATGATCGCCATAGCGAATGTCCCGGTGCTCGATCACGCCGTCGCGCGGACTGTCTTTCAGCACTTCGGAGAAGCACCGGATCATGAGGTCGACATGCCCGCTGACATTGGTGCGCCATTTCGGTCCGACCTCGCGCATCAAGGCGAGGAGATCCTCGGGGATGTTCGGGCGCCGCCGCTCCTTCACAGTCATGGTCGTCGTATCCTTAATCTGCCGGCAGCGGCAATGCGAAGCAGGCACATGAAACATCTCTGCATCATTACACTGACTAACCGGTTAGACGTCAATCGCCGCAATGGCCGGCCGGGTATGTCGCAACTGTCGCTCTCATCGCACACGGTGCCGGTTCGGCATGTCATCGCTTGCTTCCTCGCAAACGTTTGACTAACTAGACGGTTAGCAATTTCACGGAGGTTAGTTGCCCGCGATGTTCACCGCAGTCTCCTATGTTCCAGACAATCCACCCGCATCCGAGGACTATATCCTGTTCCGCCGCCCGCAGGACAACGAGGTGACCGGCCGAATCGCCGAGTCCGGCGCGGACGGCGTCATAACTGCGGTAAGCAGCGCAAGGGCAGCGTTTCTCGCCCATCGCAAAGCCCCCATGGCAGTACGGATCGGTTGGCTTAAGGCAGCTGCCGCTGCGATGCGCGGCGCGGTGGACGAGATCGCGGCACTGATCTCCGAAGACGTGGGCAAGCCCATCCGCATGGCGCGCTTCGAGGTCAATCGCGGCATCGACTTCATCGAGGCCTGCACCGCAGCCGTTCCCCAACTCAAGGGCGAGGTTCTTGCATTGGACGCCGCCGCTGCCGGCGCCGGGCTGACCGGGCTCACCAAGCGCGTGCCCTATGGCGTCGTTGCCGGCATTACGCCATTCAATGCCCCCGTTAATCTGCTGCTGCAGAAGGTGATGCCCGCCGTTGCCGTAGGTAACAGCATCGTGGCGAAGCCTGCCCTGGCCGGCACGCGCGTCGCCCTGAAACTTGCCGAAATGTTCGTCGCCGCCGGTTGGCCGGCCGGCCTGTTCAATGTCGCGACCGGCGACCGCGCCACGGCGCTCGCCCTGGCAGCGCATCCCGATATCGCGGCGATTTCATTCACCGGCGGTACCGCTGCGGGCCATGACTTGGTCCGTGCCGCCGGCGCACGCAAATTCCTGGCCGAACTTGGCTCCAACGCCGCCAATATCGTGCTTTCCGATGCCGATCTGTCCCTCGCAGCCGTCAAGATCGCGTCCGCCGGCTTCGAAGCAAGCGGCCAGCAGTGCATCTCGGCTCAGCGCATCCTCGTCGATCGCAGCGTGTGCGACCGGTTCCTGCCGGATTTGATCAAAGCCGCACAGGCGTTGAAGGTCGGCGATATCGCCGATCCCGCCACGGATATCGGCCCGATGGTTCATCAGGGTGCCGCCGAGCGCGTGATGGCCATGGTGGAAGATGCACTGGCGCGCGGCGCCAAGGCTGTCCTCACGCCAAAGCGTGCGGGGGCACAAGTGTCGCCCGGCATCCTCATTGACGTGCCGCGCGATGCGCGACTTTGGAAGGAGGAGGTGTTCGGCCCCATCGTCGTGGTGACGACATTCGAAACCGTGGATGAGGCGCTCGAACTGGCGAATGATTCCGATTTCGGACTGCAGGGCGCCGTGTTCACCCGAAGCCTCGCCAACGCGCTCCGCTTCGCCGACGATTTCGACGTCGGCTCGCTCTGGATCAACGAGGCCAGCCGCTTCCGGCTGGACATGTATCCGTTCGGCGGCGTCAAGCAGAGCGGTATCGGCCGTGAAGGCGTGCAATACGCCATGGAGGAACTGTCGCAGGTCAAGTTCGTAGGCATACGCCCTTAACCTCCGTTCGCCTCAACTCGAAAGGACATGCCCATGCAGATGAACGACAGCCAGACGATCCCCGCACCGCGCGAAGCGGTGTGGGCCGCCCTCAACGACCCCGAGATTCTGAAACAGTGCATCCCGGGCTGCCAGACCCTGGACATGACGACGCCCACGGAGATGGTCGCGAAGGTCGTGATCAAGGTCGGGCCGGTGAAAGCGAATTTCGGCGGCAAGGTCACCTTGAGCGATCTCGATCCGCCGAACGGTTATAAAATCACCGGCGAAGGCTCAGGCGGCGTCGCCGGTTTCGCCAAAGGCGGCGCAGCCATCCGGCTCGAGGCCATCAGCGATAACGAGACTGTGTTGCACTACGAGGTGGACTCGCAGATCGGCGGAAAGCTCGCCCAGCTCGGTGGCCGCCTGATCGACTCCACCGCCAGAAAGCTGGCGAACGAGTTCTTCTCGAAATTCGTTGCAGTGGTGACGGGCTGACAATCCGCTGCGGCGTGCCGATGCGTTTCACGCTCGTCAGGTCTTCTCCGATACTCCGGCGCGGTGAGCTGCTTGCGCCGGCGGAGATGATCACATCAGCCGGGCCGCCATGTCGCGCGCCGCGGCATAGCCGAACACGATAGCCGGCCCCAGCGTGATGCCCGGCCCCGGATAATTGCCGCCCATCACCGAGTGCATGTCATTGCCGCATGCATAGAGGCGCGCGATGGGGCTGCCGTCCTTACGCAGCATCTGGGCATTCTCATTGGTGGAAAAGCCGGTGGTCGCCCCCATATCGCCGGGGAAAAGGCGAACGGCATAGAACGGCGCCTGCTCCAATGTACCGAGGCAGGGATTAGGCGCATGGCTCATATCACCGGCAGTGATGCGCTGATATTCCGTCGAACCGCGGCCGAAATCAGGATCGACACCATCGCGGGCAAAGCCGTTGAAGCGCTCCACCGTCGCCGTGAGATTGTCAGCATCGATCCCCAGCTTTTGCGCCAGTTCAGGCAGACTGCCGGCGCAGGTCAAATAGCCGTCGCGCAAGAAGGCACCCCGTCCCATGCGGCCGGGGCGCACCATGCCGAGCCCGTATTTCCGCAGCGCGGCCTCATCGGCGATCAGATAGGCAGGAATGCTCGGCGATATCGCATTCGCCGCGAACAGCCCTTGCGTGAAGGGATGATAGGACAGCGCCTCGTTGACGAAACGCCGGCCGGCGTGGTTGACCGTCATGGTCCCGGGACGGCCGCGGTCGAAGATGAAATGCGGAAATACCGCCTGACTGCCGTCCGCCCGCTTGCGAACCGACACCGGCGACCAGAACGCGGTATCTCGGTCGTCCTCACCGTAATGAGCGCCCACATCGAACAACTGATCGTGCAATGCACCGCGATATCCCGGCGCGAGCGGGCAAAACTCCGTTTGGGGCTTGCGCAGCAGACGCTCGCGTAGTGCTGCGTTGCGGTTAAAGCCGCCTGTCGCAGCGACGAGACCGCCGCGGAACGCGACCCGATGCATCACCCCGTCCTGCTCGAGCGTCACCGCCACCGGACCATCATCATCGCAGTGAATGTCTTTCACAGCAGTATTGATCAGGATGGGCACTTTGCGATCCCGAAGCGAGACGAGAAAGCGTGCAATCAGGGCGTTGCCCATCATCAAGCGCGTACCGCGCCGATAGGACAGGCGATCGACCGCATGCCGTGCGAGAATGTTCACCGCATGCGCGAATGATTTGACCGAGCGGGTCGCGGAAAGAAGTGCAAGCACGTCCTCCTGATTGACCATCATGCCGCCGAGAATGGTGAATTCCGGGATCGGTTCACGTACAAGATCAAACAACTCACCAAGCTGCCGCCCGTCGAACGGAACGGCTTCAAGCACACGTCCCTTCAGCGTCGCACCGGGTAGATCGCTGTTGTAGTCCGGGTGTAATTTTCTGGCGCGAAACCGCAGCTGCGAATTGTCTTCCAGCAGAGCGACCGCTTCAGGCCCCTTGGAAAGAAACGCCAGCCGCATCGCCTCCGGCGATTCATTACCGCCCGAAGACCGCAGATACAGCGCCGCTTTTTCAAGACTGTCCTCGGCGCCGACCGCAGCCGCATGACGCGTATTCGGGATCCAGGCACTTCCGGCCGAATAGGCGCTCGTTCCCCCGATCTTGTCGGTGGCTTCGATCAGCAATGGCTTGAGACCGAGGATTGAGGCCGAGAGCGCAGCGGAAAGCCCCGCAGCGCCGGTACCGACCACGATCACATCGAACGACGAGGTGCCCGCGATGTCGCGCAATGAAGTCAGCATGTGAGCCCTCCCCGGATGCGCGACTAGACCTCGAACACGGCGCGAACGATCTGCTCCGGTCGCACCGGCGTATCGTTGAACTCGACGCCCCGTTCGGAAAATGCGTCGGAGACGGCATTGGCAATCACCACCGGCGGCGCGATCGCGCTGCCCTCGCCAACGCCCTTGACGCCGAGCGGATTGAGCGGCGAAGGAAAATGCATGTGGATCAGGTCCACATGCGGCACGTCACTCGCACCCGGGCACAGATAGTCCATGAACGAGCCGGCAAGCAGTTGGCCCTCCGAATCGTAGTTGAATTCCTCCAGCACGGCACCGCCGAGCCCCTGCACAAACCCGCCATGGATCTGGCCGTCGACCAGCATCGGATTCACCACCGTGCCGCAATCATGGACGATGACATATTTCTGAATCTCCAGCCGACCGAGCGCTGCATCGATTTCGACGATCGCAGCATGGGTTGCATAAGCCCATGTGACGGTCGGTGGTTCGAAATACGCTGTCTCCTCCAGGCCCGCGGCCATGCCGGCCGGCCTGTTGTTGTCCCAGCCCGGACGCGCGGCCTTGGCGATGCTCGCCAGCGAAATTTCCTTGCCTGGCACGCCGAGCAGACCGACCGCACCGTTGCGCAGCTCCAGATCCTCGGTGGAGCATTCCAGCATATGCGCAGCGATGGCAAACACCTTCTTGCGCAGGCTATCGCTCGCACCGTGAATGGCACCGGAAAGGGTAACCGTGCTGCGGCTGGCGATGGTACCGAAGCCGATGGAGATCGACGACGTATCCGCCAGCGAAACCACCACATCTTTCGGGTTGACCTTCCAGGCATCGGCGACGATCTGTGAGAAGATCGTTTCCATGCCCTGCCCTTGCGGACAGGCACCGCCCGCGAGATAGACCTTGCCGGTCGGATCGATCCTGATCGTAGCGCCCTCGAACGGGCCGACGCCGGTGCCTTCCACATAGCAGCCGATACCAAGGCCGAGATAGCGGCCCTCCGCACGCGCGGCGCGTTGTCTTTCGCGGAACGCTTCGAGCCCGCCGATTCCATCGAGCGCGAGACGCAGCGACTCCGGATAGTCGCCGCTGTCATAAACGATGGGCTCGCCATCGCGGTAAGGCAGGCCGAGACTGTAAGGCATCTCGGCGGCGGGCACCATGTTGCGGAAGCGTACTTCCGCCGGATCCAGATTCAGCTCGCGCGCAATCAGGTCCATCATCCGCTCCATGGCGAAAGTGGCCTCCGGGCGGCCCGCGCCGCGATAAGGCGCATTCGGTACCTTGTTGGTCGCGACGATCCGCGAGCGTACCGAAAAATGATCGAACTTGTATGGCCCCGGCAAATGTACCGCGGTGTTGTAGGCGATGCCCGAGCCGATCGGATTCCACGCGCCGCAGTCAACGTAGAACTCGTCATTGAACGCGAGAAGCCGGCCATCATCATCAAAGCCGACATCAACCTCGTGGATCTGATCGCGCGAATGGCACGCGCTCATCAGATGCTCGTGCCTGTCTTCGACCCACTTGATCGGACGACCGATTTCCCGCGCCAGATAGGGGATCAGCAGATCCTCGGGATAGACGTGCCCCTTGACGCCGAAGCCGCCGCCGACATCGAGAGCGACACTGCGGATGCGCGCCTCCGGCATATCCAGCACCGTGGAGGCTTCGCGCCTGAGCCAATGCACCACCTGGCACGACGACCAGATGGTGATCGTATCGGATCGCTTATCATAGGCAGAGACGACGCCGCGGCATTCCATCGGAAGCGCACCGTAGCGATGATGATGGAAGCGCCGCTTCAGCCGATGCGGCGCGGATTTCAGCGCAGCCTCGACATTGCCCTTGCTGACGGTGAAATCGCCGATCAGGTTGGTGCCGTATTGCTCATGCAGGACCGGTGAACCATCGGCAATGCCCGCCTGCGGATCGACCACCGCGTCGATCCCGTCGATATCGACCATTACCAGTTCGGCGGCGTCCTCGCCTTGATACCGGCTTTCGGCGATAATGACGGCGATCGCCTCGCCGACATGACGTACTTTATCATGGGCGAGCAGCGGCTGCTGCGGATTGAGAAACTTGTGCTGGACACGGGTGGTCCATTTCTTCGGCAGCGCAAGCTGCGCATCCGGGACGGGCGTCAGCACCTTGGCGAGATCCGGCCCGGCGATCGCATAAACAACACCCGGCGCCGCCAGCGCGGCGGACAGATCGACGCTGCGGATACGGCCATGCGCCACCTGGCTTCGTACGAACACGGCATGCAGCATGCCTGAAAGCTTGATATCCGCGACAAACTGTCCCTCGCCCGTCAACAACCGCTGATCCTCGCGGCGAAGAAGGGATTGCCCGACAAAACCACGCTCGGCCTTAGACATGAGCCAGCTCGCTTTCATCGCTGCGTACGGTCTCGCCGCGCATCTCGGCGGCAGCGGCCATGACGGCCTTGACGATGTTCTGATAGCCGGTGCAACGGCAGATCACAGCCGACAGCGCCTCACGCGTCTCCTCTTCTGTGGGCGAAGCGTTTGTGCTGAGGAAATCGATGCTTACCGCGAGCATGCCGGGCGTGCAGAAGCCACACTGCAAAGCGTGGTTTTCATGAAATGCCTTCTGCACCGGATGAAATTGACCGTTCCTGGCGATGCCCTCGATGGTGGTAATCTCCGCGCCATGCGCCTGCGCGGCCAGCATCAAACAGGAGCGGACGGCATGACCGTTTACGGCCACCGAGCAAACGCCGCATACGCCATGCTCACATCCCACATGGGTACCGGTGAGATTGAGATTTTCGCGTAGAAAATCCGCCAGCAGCGTTCGCGGCTCGCAAGACCCTGTAACGGGCTTTCCGTTGACCACGCATTTGATTTCGACTGGTTGCGTCACAATCCATCCTCCCGCCCGACGATCGACCTCGTCGAGGCGTTATCAGTCACTTCAGCTTCACTGCATCGCCCGATCGAGCACGCGCATGGTCAGTGTTTTGGTCAGGTGGCGACGATAAGCCTCGCTTGCATTGCGATCGGCCATCGGCTCGATGGCCTCCGCTGCGGCCTCGCCGGCACGAGCGATGGCATCGGCATCGATCACTTCGCCTTCCAGCAATTGCTCCGCTGCCGACAGGCGTGTCGAGGCCGGTGAGACACCGGCAGTGGCGAGGCGCGCTGTCTTGCAGCGCCCCTCCTCAAACGTCAGCACCGTCGCGACGGCCGCAATGGCGAAATCGCCGCGGCGGCGTGAAAACTCATCGGCGGCGAACCGGGCATTGGGCGACATGACGGGAAGCCGGACCTCGATCAAAATCTCATCTTCCTCAAGGCTGGTCACCATCGAATCGATGAACAGATCAGCCGCCTTGATGGCGCGTTGCCCGTTCGGGCCGGCCACCACTACCTCGCCTTCCAGCACTTGCAACGCCATAGGCAACTCGGCGGCTGAATCTGCATTGGCCAGCGAGCCGCCGACCGTGCCGCGGGAGCGCGTCGGCAGATGCCCGACCATCCGGATCACTTTATTGAGAAGCGGCAGTTTTTCGGCGATAAGCGGTGAGAATTCCAGCGTCCGCTGGCGGGTCATCGCGCCGATGCGCACGACGTCCCCCGACGCCTCGATAAAGTCGAGCTCCTTCACCCGATTCAAATCGACGATCACGGATGGCGCCGCCAAGCGAAAGTTCATCATCGGCACGAGCGTCTGCCCGCCCGCAAGCAGGCGTGCATCCCCTCCGAACTCGCGTAAGAGATCCAGCGCAGCCGCGACGGTGGTCGGCGCGTGATAGTCGAATGGTGATGGCTTCATGACAGTTCCGGATATTGTCGGTGACGGCCGTCCGCGACTGTCACCGATCCTCGCTAGGTTTTACGGCTGCGCTGAGAAATGTGCCACGGCAGAGCCCAATTCTCGATCGCCTCCACAATGTAGAACATCACAGTCCCGATCACGCCCAGCAGCAGGATCGCGGCGAAGGCCCGGGCACTGTTGAATGATGCCTGGCTGGTGAGGATCACCGATCCCAACCCCTTTTCGCCCGCCACGAACTCGCCGACGATGGCGCCGATGAGCGCAAACGAAATCCCGATCTTTGCACCCGCAAACAAGTTGGGAAGCGCGTTCGGAAAGCGGATCTTCATCATGATGTCGCGCCGCGAGGAACGCGCCGACAGCGCCAGATCGATCATGTCGTTATCGATGGCGCGCAACCCGATCGTCGTGTTGATGACGATGGGGAAGATCGCAATGATCGCCGCAATGGCAAATTTCGGCGCGCTGCCGGTGCCGAGCCAGATCACAAAAAGCGGTGCCAGGGCAACTTTCGGAACCGAGTTCGTCGCGATCAGCAAAGTGTAGAATGTCTTATCCAGAAATTTGGACGAGACAATCGCAACAGCGAGCGCAACCCCACCCGCTAATGCGATGAGGAAGCCGACCAGCGTGATATAAGTCGTATACCAGGACTGTGCCGCGAAGAACGCCGGATTGTTGATAATATCGGTAATGACCACGGACGGTGCGGGAAGAAGGAACGCCTTCACCTCGAACAGGCGCACGGCTCCTTCCCACAACGCGACGAGACCGAGCATGACCAGGATGACGGTGCGCGCATGCTCCGTCTTCCGCCAGCGGCGAAACCAGTTAGTCTGCTTTTGCGACGCCCATTGACGCGAAGATATGGCGGATGTGGTGGACATATTTTCCGAATTCCTCGGTTTGGCGAATGCTGAGCGGCCGCGGCCGCGGGATGTCGATCGGAACGATCTCGGCAATGCGTCCCGGATTCCTTGCCATCACGACCACGCGATCCGCGAGATAAACCGCCTCATCGATTCCATGGGTGATGAAAATGACCGTCTTGCGCGTCTCGAACCAGAGCCGCTCAAGTTCGGCATTCAAGTCGTCGCGGGTCATCGCGTCGAGCGCGCCGAACGGCTCATCCATCAGAAGCAATTCGGGATTCACGATCAATGCACGGCAGATCGCAACACGCTGGCGCATACCGCCCGACAGCTCCCACGGGAAACGATGCGCATAGCCATCGAGCCCGTATTTCTTCAGAAGCTCCAGCGCCCGTTGCTCATAATCCTGGCGCCGCAATCCGCGAAATTCGACTAGGATCAAAACATTGTCGAGCACCGTGCGCCAATCGAGCAAGACGTCACGCTGGAACACGATCGCCATATTATCCGGCGGCGCGGTGACCTTCTTGTCCTGAATCGCGATTGATCCGCCGGTGATTCCCTGCAGACCGGCTACACATTTGAGCAGCGTGCTCTTTCCGCAGCCGGACGGGCCGACCACGCTGATGAACTCGCCCGGGGCAATATCGATATTGATGCCTTCGAGCGCCGTAATTGGATTCCCATCAACCGCGTATGTCTTATCAACACCGTCGATCACGATATAGGGTTTCTGATGCCCGGCCTGTGTCACTGCCCCGGACCTGATTGCTGAGACATTCATGACGAAATCAGGTCATTCGTATAGTAATCGGAAGGCTTGACATCGCCCTTGATTTGACCGGCTTCGACCATCACGGCGAGAGCATCCTTCCAATCCTGCTCGGACTGCCAGCCGATCGGCTTGCCCTTGGTGTTGGGCGTGTCAATGAACTCCTGCGACAATACGATCTGCTTGCGGATCACGGCGGGATTGAGCTGCTTGTCGGCGCGGTTGGCGACGATCGCCTTAACGGCTTCGTCGGTATTCTCCGGCGATGCGTAGACATACTCCCATGCTTTGCGCTGAATCGCCACGAGGCGCATGAATGCGTCTTTCTTCTTCTTCATGGTCGCTTCGGTGGCAATGAAGCCATAGCTCGGGACCGAGAGACCGACATCGGCGGTGAGGAGCGACCGGGCCGGCCGCGCTTCGTCCACATAGGGCTCACCGAACTCTTTGAGTGACATGAAACCATCGGCGCCGCCCGCCGCATAGGTCGGCACCATAGCGACAGGAGACATCATCACCACATTGACCTTATCCGCCCCCTCGCCGCGGGCAAGACCGATGCGCTTCAAATAGACGTCGATATAAGGCGCCCACATGCTCGTTGCGAAGCAGGCGAGCTTCTTGCCTGCCAACTCCTTCGGTGTCTTCGGGCCATTCTTCGCGTCCACCGAAACCGCAAGATCACAGCGGCGCAGGAAACCCGCGAACGATGTCACCGGCAGGCCCTGTCCGCGCGCGATCGCCATGGGCCCCAACTGCACGAAGCCGACATCGATCTGGCCGGCAGCGACGAGGTTGATGGTGTTGAGCGTCCCCGTCCCGTCCTGCAAATCGACGGCAAGCTTGTCCTGCTTGAACCATCCCTTGGTCAAGGCGAGATGCAATGGAGCGTGCACGCCCCACGGCGCGAAATCGACACGAACGGTCAGGGCGTCTTCGGCAAATGCGCTGCCGCCGCGAAGTATAAGCGGAGCTGCAACCGCGCTGCCAATGAATACACGACGCGACAGTCGCGCATCTGCTTGCGGCAGATTGCCCGCATCACTCGCATCTGCTGGGATAGATTTCTTCATCCGCTTATCCACCGGGTTGGAGAGGACCACATGTCTTCCTTGTTATAGACTAACTAGATAGTCAATTTTCTGTCAAATACATTCCTCGGCTTAACGCACGCTGCTTTCGATGCAGGATCAAGGCGGCGCACCATTTACGCAGCTTGCTCAACGACTGACCTCCGGTTGCCGGATTTTTCCGCAACGGTTTGCCGGCGCAATAAAACAGGTCGTACCGCGCACCGCCGAAAATCCCGCAATGCCGTTATCTGCGATCGCCCGATATTGTTGCACTGCAATCTGAGAACCGAATTGAAGAAGCGCGCAATATGACGCGGCGCCGGAGTAAGCAAACCACATACGCCTGCTACACGATCTTCAGGCCATCAACAAAATTGCGGACCGCGTACAACAATGAATGAACGTAGGTGCTCGCAGCCCTTCTTCCAACTTAGGGGCGCACGCGGGTCAAGATACACTCAATACACCCCGCCTCCTTCCAACTGCCCGCATGCCGTATATTCCGAGCGCCAGAATGTCCGGCCGACCATCAGCACGGCCCTGACGCAGACGGCGCTCACAGTCCGAACTCAATGCGACACCTCATACGCATTGACACATATGACTAACCGGTTAGTCTCTAATTTGAAAGATCCCGTGCGAGCCGCAACCTGTTATCCGGGCCGCGCACAAACCAACCTCTGCGGACCGGCCGGACGGCAAGGAGAGTTAAGGTGACCGATCGCTTCAAGGGGGTCATCCCCTATCTGGTGACCCCGATCGACGACGACGGGCGCATCAGGACGGATGTGCTTGCACGCCTCTGCGACGACCTCATCGGCCACGGCGTCCACGGCCTCACACCACTAGGCAGCACCGGTGAATTCGCCTACCTCAACGACCGGCAACGCCGCACAACCATCGACACGACGGTGCAGGCGGCAAACGGTCGGGTTCCGGTGATCGCCGGCGTTGCCGGAACCTCCACCGCCCACGCGATCGAGCAGGCCAGGACTTGCGCGTCAGCCGGCGCTGACGGCGTGCTCGCCGTGCTGGAGACTTATTTCCCACTGAGTGAACGGGAGACCGAAGCTTATTTCCTGGCGATCGCTGACAGCACCGACCTGCCCGTGATCATTTATACCAACCCCAATTTTCAGCGCAGCAACCTCACCGTTGAGGTCATCGAACGGCTCAGCCGGCACCCCAATATCGTGGGATTGAAGGACGCTTCCACCAATACAGGTCGCCTGTTGTCGATCCGGAACCTTTGCCAGGACAGACTCGACGTCTTCGCGGCCTCCTCGCACATTCCTACCTTCGTCATGATGCTTGGCGGCAAAGGCTGGTTCGCCGGCCCGGCCTGCATCATTCCAAGGCAAAGCGTAGCGCTTTACGAACTCTGCGTGCAGGAAAAGTGGAACGAAGCGATGTCGTTGCAGGCCCGCATCTGGGGCATCAGCGAAATCTTCGCGAAATACAATCTCGCTGCATGCATCAAAGCCGCCCTGGAAGAACAAGGCTACCCCGTGGGTCATCCGATCCCGCCGCAGAGACGCCTGAACGAAGACGAGCGCAACGTGATCGCAGCAGCGCTGCGCATGCTCGGGTGAGTCCATCGTACACCGCATCATGCAGCGCCCGCTGCACCGCATCGACATCGGAGCAGATCAAGCAACTTGTCCTAACTAACTAGATAGTCTATTGCGTCAGCATGCAGCTGCTCATGTTTCCGGCAAAGCGGAGACCTTAGCGCAACAGGTTGGAAACTTGGGGTGCAGGACACGAAGTGCCGCGTGTCGCAGATCGAAACGACTACCTCTTAGCCATTTATAAATCAGGAGATCAAAATGGGAATCGCCAGACATCCACGCGCAGCTGAGGTCGAGAACCTCTCTCTCGAAGAGATCAATGACCGCTATATTGCACGCTTCCGTGATCGCAAGCCGGATTGGGCGGCATTCGAAGATGCCAAGATCGAAGGGTTCAAGCGCGCGCAGCATCGCTTCATCGGCGCCGGCGGCTCCGGTAAGCACGGTGCGGGCGGCTTTATTCCGGCAGGAAACTTCACGCTTTCCATCATGTACGTCAATCCCGGACAGGGCAACGCCGCACACACACATGAGGTGGAAGAGGTTTTCTTCGTTCTCCAAGGCTTTCTTGACGTGTTCGTCGAAGACGAGTCGGGCAAGCGCATCACCACACGACTCGGCCCGTGGGAATGCATCTCGGCTCCGGCCGGCGTGATCCACGGCTATGAAAACACCAGCCTGGAGCCGGTCTACTTCCAGGTCATGCTCGGCCGCGGCAAGCCGGAAACGATGGGATATGCGGATGATCGCCTGTTCCAGCGTCGCGGCGCGCATATCGCCGACGGCGAGTCCGGTTCGGAAGTTGCCTGATAGAACCGCCTTCTCGCATTCAGTGTTCATACGTCGGATATCCCGAAACATAGGGCGTTAGATCAATGGCTGGAGCAAGTCGCAGAACCGTTTTGAAAGCTGTCGGATCAGGACTTCTGTTGAACGGATGGCGCGACGCTCCCGCCAGGGGCGCGGAAAGCGTCAGCTTTCTTCTGGATGTTCTGCCGAACCCAAAACACGCGCTGTTTTATCCGGCGCGTGAACTTGGATTTTTCAGGGACGCCGGAATCAATGTCGAAATCGGTGCGGGAAAAGGCTCGGCCGATGTTATACAACTGGTTGCGAGCGGCTCGGCAACATTCGGATTTGCCGACGCAGGTGCCGTTGCGCTCGCAAGAAGCCGGGGCATCCCGATCACGCTGATCGGGATGGTTCACTACAAAACGCTGATGTCGATCATCACGCGTGCCGGCAGTGGCGTTAAAACGCCGAAAGATCTCGCCGGGAAAAGCATAGCTACAACGAGCGGAGACTCAGTCAGGACGCTGTTTCCCGCCTTTGCCTCTATCAATGGGATTGACGAAGGGGCTGTAACCTTTGTCACGGCAAGCCACTCCGCCAAATCCGGTATGCTGCTTGAGGGACATGTCGATGGGGTTTGCGACTATCTCTCGGCATTCCCGATATACAAAAAGGCCGCGAAACAGGTAGGCATCGACCTTTCAGCATTGTCATACGGAGACTACGGCATCAGCATCTACAGCAATGGAATAATTGCTTCAGATTCGACTCTCAAAGACGCTCCCGATAAAGCCCGAGCCTTCATGAAAGGAATTATCCGAGCCTTGAATTTCGCGGCTCAATCTCCTGCCGAAGCAGCCAACATCTTCCAGAGCTTGTACAAGGATTACGATCAGGAGGTCACAAGAGAGGGGTTGGACATTGCGCTCCAGCATTTGCTGGTGCCCGAAGCAAAGGCTTCAGGTCTCGGTCACATGTCCTCGGAACGCATGGCCGAAACCGTACAGATGACGGTCAATGCTTATCATTTGAACGCAACAGTTCCGACCTCAACGATGTTTTCAAACTCCTATCTCTCCTAGCGAATCCTCCTCTGGAATCTGGCCTTCCGCGTCAGCTTCGAGCGGCCGCCTGCGCCGAAGCAAACACCACTACTCACTCTGGAAGTACCTCGTCCTTATTCGCGAACAAGAACGGCCTGATACTCCAAAAGGCGCGCGAAGACCCGATCGGACACCTCCGGAATCGTCAGCCCCAGCAAGGCAAGTGAAACACTATAGCCCAGTTCGGCTTCGGTCTGCTGTTTCGAAAGATCGCGCGCGATCCAGATGCTGATGGCCTGCAGTGCAATACGGCGGAGGTTCATCGCGAGGGGCTCCTCGGCAACGCGTGCGCGCAAATGGCCTTGCTGCGCCATCGATCGGGTCAGACGCCGCCAGAATTCCTCGCGCAGCGGCGTCGCCGCGGTCCGGTTCGACGTCCCCTTCAGATCGAGAAGCTCCCGATACAGCGTCTTGTAAAAGATCGGCTCCGAGAACCAGAATTCGACGCAAAGGCTCACCACTTCGAAGATATCGGTGAGCGGATCGGATGCATGCCGCGCCTCCACGGCGCGCTCGAACTCCACCATGTCGGCATCCAGCACCGCCAGGAGGACAGCCTGCTTGGATCCGAAAACGTTATACGGAGTCATATGCGCCACGCCGGCCTTTGCCGCGAGGGCGCGCATCGAGAACTCGGCCGATGCCGTCTCGGACAACAGGCCGCGGGCGGCAGCAACGATCTTCCGACGCAATTCTTCGCGTGTCTGCTCTCGGGGGGCCAACGGCTCGATGTCCTCTGCGGTCTCAACGCATGCTCTTAAGCACCGACCTCCGGCAATGAAAGCAACCGTCCCGATTTTGCATGGCGCGGCGCTTGACGTCCGGGAAAGTACACGATTACATATAACGCGTTATACGAAAAAGGCGATCAACGCCATCTGTCTGGCCGGCACGGTCGGGACGGACCATTGTGAGGAAACGTTGCCATGCGCTTTAACGGCAAGGTTGCTGTCGTGACCGCGGCCGCATCGGGCATCGGCGCCGCCACCGCGGCCCGCCTGGCGCGCGAAGGCGCGCATGTCTATCTCTCCGATATCGATCGCGACGGCCTCGCACGGCAGGCCGAAGCGCTCCGGGATAGGAGCGACAGGATCTCCACGGTCGTTGCCGATGTGACCGTCCCTGACGAGGTCTCCGCGCTGATCGAAACGGCGGCCCGCGAGCGTGGACGACTCGACATCCTCGTCAACAATGCGGGCATGGGATCGTTCGGGCGCATCACCGAGGTGACGCCGGACAACTGGCATCGCGTCTTCAAGATCTGCGTCGATTCCGTCTTCTTCGCGAGCCGCAGCGCGATCCCGCACCTTATCAAAACGCGGGGCAACATCGTCAACACGGCCTCCATCTCCGGCCTGTTCGGCGATTACGGCTTTTCCGCCTACAACGCAGCGAAAGGCGCCGTCGTCAATCTCACCCGCAACATGGCGCTGGATTACAGCCGCGACGGCATCCGCGTGAATGCCGTCTGTCCCGGGCTGATTGCGACGCCGCTTTCCCTGAAGCTGCGCGGCAATGAGGCGGTGATGGCCGAATATGACCATTTGATTCCGCTCGGCCGCCCCGGACAGCCCGAGGAAATCGCTGGCGCCATCGCATTCCTCGCCTCCGAGGATGCGTCCTATGTCACGGGCGTGAACTTTCCTGTCGATGGCGGCGTCACCGCCCGCACCGGGCAACCGAACTTCCTCGGACACCTCGCACCGGCGCCTTAATTCCTCCGCTGCTTCGGCCCATCACCACGACAGGGAAACGACATGCCCGCATCAACTGCCCCTTCCGAAAGCTGGATCGAAGGCGGCGAACTGCTCGCCCGCACGCTGCGCGCCGCCGGCGTGGATACCGTCTTCGCCCTTCACGGCGGCCATCTCGAGTCGTTCTATCGCGGCTGCTTCAATAACGACATCCGTCTCGTCGACTTCCGCCACGAGTCGGCGGCCGGTCATGCCGCCGACGGCTATGCCCGCGCGACCGGCAAGCTCGGCGTCTGCGTCATCACCGCAGGCCCCGGCTTCACCAACGCCATCACCGCCATCCTCAATGCTCACCTCGACAGCATTCCGACACTGTTCATCATCGGCTCACCGCCGCTCCGCGAGGACGAAACCAATGCACTGCAGGGCGGCTTCGACCAGATCGCTACAGCCCTCCCCCTTGTGAAATACGCGCATCGCATCACCAATACCGAACGCATCCAGGATCTCACCGCCCTTGCCATCCGCAAGGCAACCACCGGCCGGCGCGGTGCGGTGCTGCTTGAATTGCCGATCGACGTGCTGCATATGCGCGCGCATCAGGACGACGTGCGTGCGCCCCATGGCCTGCACGTGCATCCCCGCCCAGCACCGCATCCCGACGAGATCAAGGCGGCAATCGCGCTCCTCAAGCAGAGCGAACGTCCCGTCATCGTCGTCGGCGGCGAAGCCCGCTTCTCCGATTGCCGCGACGATCTGGCGACGCTGGCCGAAACGGCTCGTATCCCGGTCTTCTCCAACACCCGCGGCATGGGTGTGTTTCCGTCCGGTCATCCGCTCAACGGCCAGATCATCGGCAATCTGGCCCTGCTTGCCGATGCACGCCCCGATGCCGCGCTGCTGCTCGGCACGCGCTTCGGCTTCCGCATGGCCGGTCGCAGCACGTCCTTCTTCCCGGCAGAGACAAAGCTGATCCAGGTGCATAGCGACGCCGCCGAGCTCAGTCTCCTGCGTCATGTCGAACTTCCCATCGTCGCCGATGTCGGCGCTGCGATCCATACACTGTGCTCCGCCGCCAAGGCCGAGACATGGCCGGAGCGCTCGGCCTGGATCGAGGCCGCAACGACGGCGCCGGCAAAATTGCATAAGCTTTATCCCGACGTACAGGGACCGAACGGCATTCACCCCTTCCGCGCAGCCGAAGCCGCAGTGCGGGCCGCCGGCGCCGATGCCGCGGTCGTGCTCGACGGCGGCGAAGCCGCGAGCTGGGCCGCATTCCATCTGCGCGCGGACCGCGCCGGTCATGTTCAGGGCGTCGGCTATCTCGGTTGTCTCGGCAGCGGCCCCGGCCAGGCCATCGGCGCGCAGATCGCGGAAACCGGCAAGCGCGTGATGCAGATCACCGGCGACGGCGCGATGGGATTCCACATCCAGGAATTCGACACCATGGCACGACATCGACTGCCTATCTGTACCGTAGTGCTGAACAATCAGATCTGGGGCATGTCGATCCACGGCCAGCAGATCATGTACGGCGCCAACTACAGCGCCATCAGTCAACTCAGCGGCACACAATACGCCAGCGTCGCTGCCGCGTTCGGATGCCATGCAGAGCGTGTAACCGATTATGCGGAGATCGAACCCGCCATTGCTCGCGCCTACGCATCCGGCAAACCGTCCTGCATCGAGATCATGATCGATCCCGATGTGGTGCATCCCGTCACGACGGCCGCACTCGGCACGATCAGCGACGAAAAGCGCGAGATCATGATTCCCTACTACGAGAACATCCCGATCCGTGCCCCGACGTAATCCATTCCGGAATGAACAAGCTGCCGACGAGGGTTAAGATGCGTGCTGCGGTATTCGAACAGACAGGCGAACGCCTCGTTATCCGGGATGTAGCGCCACCCACGCTGGGCGAAAATGAGCTGCTGCTTAAAGTCGCCTTCACGGGGATCTGCGGCTCAGACCTGCACGCAGCCGAGACGCCCGGCGTCCTGCCCCCGAACACCATCATGGGGCACGAGTTCACCGGCGAGATCATGCAATCGACCTCGCCGCACTGGAAGATCGGCATGCGGGTTGCCGCCAACCCGTACTGGGTGTGCGATATTTGCGCGGACGGAGGAAAGTGTCACACCGGCGCCGATCCCGGCTGCGCCAATAGTTGCTTCATGGGCTTCCAGCCCGGCGTTCCGGGTGCATATGCGGACTATGTCCGCATCCGCGCATCGCAGGCGGTTGCCCTGCCCGACAATGTCAGTCTGCGTGACGGAGCGTTGATGGAGCCGCTTGCCGTCGCACGGCATGCGGTCGATGCCTGCGGTGACATAAATGGACAAAACGTTCTCATCATCGGCGGCGGCCCGATCGGCCTCGGTGTATTGCTGATGGCGCTGGACGCCGGAGCCGATCGTGTCATCGTCAGTGAGCCCAACGCGGACCGCCGCGCCTGCGCGATGCAGATGGGAGCAGCCGACACCATAGACCCGGCTTCCGAGGATCTTTCGGCCGCGACGGCGCGCATCGGTATCGGTGCGCCCGATATCGTATTCGAATGCGTCGGCGCACCGGGGTTTCTGCAACAAACCATTGATGTCATGGCACGCCGTGCACGGGCGGTCATCGTCGGCGTCTGCATGACCGAAGATCGATTGCTGCCACGCTCGGCGATCCGCAAGGAGGCCATGTTAAAATTCGTGCTCGGCTACACGATGGAAGACTTCCATTACGTCTGCCGCTACCTGTCGCAGCATGCCGCTAAAGCCGGAACCATGATCTCACGCGTCGTCTCGCTCGACACGCTGCCCGAGGTCTTCGATGAGTTGCGCAGCCGTAAATCGCTGATCAAGGTTTTGATGACGCCGGCTTGAGAAGCACGACGACAAAATCAATATTTGGGGAGAATAACTTCATGACGAGAATGGATCGCCGCCAATTGCTGACCGGCACCGCTGCGACTGCAATCACGCTGGTATCCGTCAAAGCACATGCCGCTGATACCGCCGGTATCACACCGACCGAGATCAAGATCGGCAGCACCTCGCCGCAGAGCGGGCCGGTTTCCGCCTATGGCGTGCAGGCGCGCTGCCAGGCCGCCTATTTCAAGATGATCAACGACCGCGGCGGCATCAATGGCCGCAAGATCAAATTCATCTATTACGACGACGCCTTCAATCCGGCAAAAACGGTCGAGCAGACACGCAAACTCATCGAGAACGACGAAGTCGCGTTCATGTTCAGCAATCTCGGCACCGCACCGAACTCGGCCATCGTGAAATATATGAACGCCAAAAAAGTTCCTCACCTTTTTCTGTCGGTGAACGGCGATAAATGGAGCGACTACAAGACCAATCCATGGACCATGGGTTTCGCGCCCAGCGCACGTACGGAAGCAGCGATTTTCGTGAAGCACATGCTGACGGAAAAACCCGATGCGAAATTCGCCCTGCTCTACCAGAACGACGACTTCGGCAAGGACTTCGTGCTCGGCGCAAAAGATGTGCTTGGTAGTCGTGAAAGCACTCAATTGACGGCGATTTCGCATGAAACGTCCGATCCGACCATCGATTCGCAGATCCTGCGCCTCAAATCGGCATCGCCCGATGCGCTGATCTCCGGCACCACCGCAAAATTCACCGCACAGGCCATCCGTAAAGTTGCGGAGACCGGCTGGAAAGTCAGGCACTATATCACCAGCGGCTCATCGTCATTCGCCGGCACGATCGGACCGGCAGGGCCTGAAAACGCAATCGGCGTATTGTCGTCGGCCTATCTGAAAGACGTCGCCGATCCCGCCTGGAAGGATGATGCCGGTATCGCCGATTTTCTGGCGTTCATGCAGAAATATTTTTCCGAAGGGAACAAGGACGACTTCTACAATCTTTACGCCTACACCGTCGCATCCGCACTGATGAAAGTGCTCGAACAATGCGGCGATACACTGACGCGGGAAAATATCATGGCCCAAGCCGCCAATCTGAAGGACGTCACATTACCGACCCTCCTTCCAGGCATTCACGTCAATACCAGCCCCACCGACTACAGACCGCTCACCCAGGTCCAACTGGAAAGGTGGGAAGGAAAATCATGGGTCAGGTTCGGCGAGGTGCTGGGCGCCTAGACGAGAGCAAAACGAATTCCTAGGGGCAACCTTCCTGCAATGGTAGCGTATACCGCAAACGGAAAGGAATAAGGAGATGGTAAGCCGGCTTCGATTGCCGTCGGCTGTCGCAATGATCTGGCTCGCGGTTGCCACCTCCGCCTCTGCGGCGGGTCTCCATGCCGACCGTCTCGCTGAGATCGGCCGCGCTCTGGCCGCACAGGGATATCAGAATGCGCTCGCGTCCAAGGATCACTGGAGCAGCAAATATCTTTCCGACGGCTCCTATTCACCGTCCTGCCGTGGATGAAAAAGCCGACCGGAACCCGGCTCAGCGATGCCAGGCAGATCAAGTTCAACCAAGCCTATTGCAACGTTCCCGGTTTCTCCGAGGAAAAATTCTTCGTTCAGGCGCAAGCTGAGCGGCAGACATTCTTCTGCGATGCGATCGGTCAACCGCCGCCACCCATGCTCGACGCGGACATGCGCGCGCTGCGTGACGAAACGAAATTCTACACCGTGCCGCATTATAGCAAGGTACGGATGGTGCGTCACCCCTTGAAGTGCGACGCGAGGCCCGGAGGCGGCTGGGCGTATGAGCTCGATTTCTTCCCTTAAGAGACCGAACAATCGCCCTCGTCCATCGGATAACCGGAGCCATCACCGCAGTTGAAACGTTACTGCGCGACTATTCTCCCTTCGGCTCGACGGATGTCACCGTCCGGTCGTGCTGATCGACGAGTTGCGCCAGCAAGTGCACGATCGGGCTTCTCTTCGAGGTCTCCAGCGGTTCGAGCAGCCTCTGCTGGACGCGCAGAACCGCGGGCTCCACCGCGTCGATCGCCCCCTCCCCCAGGGATGAAAGACGCAGCAGCTTGCCAGCATTGCGGCCTGCGGCGCTCTGCTGACCCTGCTTGTACCTGCCGGCAGCACCCGTGCCGCCGGTACGACCGCGGCCACAACATAGACCATCGCACCGCACGCGAAGCCGTCTCCATTGCCGTTGTCTACCGCTTCCGAAACTTCACGTATTGAATAGATGGCCGGCCGCAGGCGAAGCTTGTCCTGCGGCCGGCCAAGGGATCAAACGTCAGCCGTAATCCCGGGTTGCGCGGCCGCGAGGGCTGTCGCGTGATCGGCCTTGGGCGGATAGATGAAGGACGAGTTGATCTCGTGCTTGATCTTCTTCGCATCAGCTCCGCTCAGAACGACCTCCCGGTCCCAGCCTTTGCAGAACGCCGCTCCCCAAGGGCCGAGATCGAGGCAGGTGACATATCGCTCCTGCGCATACGACAACGTCGGCTGGCCGAGCAGATCGGCGGCGGCGTTATGGCCCGCGAACCGGCCGAGCGGCATGGCATGCTGGCAGGACATCAGCGTACGGTGGCCGGCATCGTCGGTCGCCGCGCTCGCGGCATCACCCGTCGCGAAGATCGCCGGATGGCCGGGAACGCGCAGATTGCGATCGACAATCAGACGGCCGAGACTGTCGCGCGGCGCCTCGATCTGCTCCGTCAGCGGTGTCGCACGCAGACCGCCGGTCCAGATCACGGTCGCGCTCGGAATATGCGATCCATCATCAAGGGTCACACCCGACGCATCGACGGCCGTCACGGCCTTGCCGAGCACCATCTCGACGCCAAGCGTCTGAAGCGCATTTTCGATGACAGGCCGCGGTCCCGGTCCCAGGTCAGGCCCGATCGCATCGGCACGCTCGACGACGATCACGCGGACATCCGCATTCCCGCCGAGCGCCTTGCTCAATCTTTGCGGCATTTCCGCCGCAGTCTCGATTCCGGTGAAGCCGCCTCCGGCGATCACCACGGTATTGCGTGCGGCTGAGGCAGGTCGCGATGCGAGGCCGTGCATATGCCGCCACAGTTCGTCCGCCTCGTGACGTTGATCGACACTGAAGCAATGATCGGTGTGGCCGGGGATGGACGGATGAACGACGCGACTTCCGGCCGCCAGGATGAGGCGATCGTAAGACAGGGTCGTTTGTCCGCCGTTCGCTTGTCCGACCACGATCGCTTGCTCGGAACTGCCGATCGTGCGGGCGACTCCCGGTACGAAACGCACGCCGGTCACGTCGAGAAGCTCCGCCAACGGCGCGCCCATCTGCAAAGGATCATCCTCGTAGAAACGCGGACGGACATTCAGAACGGCTTCCGGTGCCACGATCGTAATTTCAAGGTCGGACTCCGCACCGACAGCATCGCGCAGACGCGCTGCGGAGAGCGCTGAAAACAAGCCGGAAAAGCCGGCGCCTATGATGACAATCTTCTTCAACTTCTTCTCCTTTTCGAATGACGAAGACACAGTTCTCCCGTGGCGGCCTGACGATCCGCTTGGCTGATCCCTATGACTTCCCGCTATGTCCGGCGCCGCTTTTCCCGCGCCAGCTTCACCGCCGCTATCCGCGCGGCACGACGTGAATTGCTGCGATCGTTGATCCACGACGCGGCGAGCGCATCGAATTGGGGTGGCCGGGGCACGTCACGCGCAAGCTCCGCGAGGCTGGTACCGGCGAGTTCAGCACGCATCTGCTTTTCAGCGCGCCGCATAAGACTGTGGATGCCGCAAATGCCGACGCCGGACCAGGCCGGCGGTGTGCCGCCAAAGAGAACGCACCCCTTGCGGACTTCCTTGCAATCGAACAGCCGCCGACCGCCTTCGATGGCATCGATCACGGACAGCACCGAAATCTCGTCCGCTGAACGCGCCAAAGCATAGCCGCCGGCGATCCCGTCCATGGAACTGACTATGCCGGCCTTCTCCAGGCGCGGCATGATCTTCGCGAGCATCGCTGTGGGCACCCCCTGCAGCTCTGCCAAATCGCGGCTGCTGGCGCGTTCGACGCCCTCCCCGACCAACCACAGAAGACAGTGAAGCCCATATTCGACCGATGCACCGTACAGGCTGCTGCGCGGTTGCTCGGTCGAACCATCGTCGGGCGACGGATTAAGACAGGCTGCTGGAAACTGCTCGTTTTTCATAACCCGACCTATATCGGTCCGGGTTAGACATCGGCAGGACCAGAAATCCGCGAAACGAGTGGACCAAGTCGATCCGACCGGCCTCCGCGATGAACGCACAAAAAGTCCGCTATCCGAGCGGTCGTCTTCGGCTGACGGCGCCGCTGTCGTTCGGTAAGTTCAAGGTGATGCCGCTGCTGCCGGAGTTCTCACGCGCTTACCCGGATATCCAGTTGGACATCCCATCCGTTCCGCGCCATCCGGCAGCGGATTGGATTGCGTTGCGCTCAACATAGCCTCCCCGTCGGTAGCGGAAGAATATTTCCGTTCGACACAGGAGATATGGAGGTCCGAAAGCACCGGTTAGGCCTGTACCACGCCGCTCAGCCTGAACTTGCTCGCACCTTCCCAGCGTCGATGATCTCCAGCAGTTGACGACAATCGCGCTCGATCCGCCGCTCAAGAACATTGGCGATTCCGAGTATCAAACCGGAGTGCGTCTGCGTCGCGGCCACGAACCACGGAGACAACGCTGCGGGTCCGAGGTTGGCGGCACGCGCTTCGGCTGCGAGCCCGAGATCATCGAAGCCGTCAGGCAGCGGCACGACCACAGACAGTGCCGCCGGGTCGGCCGCGTCAATTCCGAGTCTTCGAAGCGTCGCCAGCAAACACTGTCGTCGTTCGCTGTAGAGGCGCCGCGTTCTTCGCAGAAGCCGCAGATAGTGGCCTTCGCGCAGAAATTCCGCGAGAGCAAGCTGAACCGCCGCGTTCGGCGGCACGCCGAGCCAGGTTGCGACATCGATCAGCCGGCGTGCGAGCGGCAGCGGAGCGACGATAAATCCGATGCCGATCATCGGACTGATGGTTTTGCTGAATGTCCCGACGTGAATGACGCGGTCCGCACCGGGCCCCGAAGCGAGCGCATTCGCAGGGCGGCCCGATAAATGCAATTCCGCGAGGTAATCGTCCTCAACGATCCATGCGTCGGTGTCCGCGGCCCAGCGAAGAAGCTCGGCGCGACGTTGCTGCGACAGCGTCACTCCGCTCGGAGCCTGCTGTCCGGGCGTCACCACGGCAAGCGCTGCCTGCGACGCCAACGCGCGTCCATGTTCGATCACAAGCCCCTGATCATCGATCGGAACGGCGACAGGACGAGCACCGACCAGTTCAAGCGCAAGCCGGGTGGCGGGATAGCCGGGGTCTTCGACCCACACCTGCTTGCCCGTCACGCCGACAGCCTGGAGCGCGATGGACAATCCGCCTCGAAACCCGCCGGTCACAATGATCTGGTCCGGCGAACATTCGATGCCTCGCGCGATCGTGACATGCGAGGCGAGCGCGGATCGTAATTCTATCAGGCCGCGCGAATCCGGATGACCGGTTCGCAGCGCAGTAACCTGCACCGCTTGCCGGTGCAGGCGCCCCCACAGGGTGGCTGGGAACGCGTCATGGGCGGGAACGCCCATCTGGAACACAAGCGGTTCATCGGACCGATATGACGCATCAGGCGGAAGAAGGCTTTCGGCAACAGGCGCGATCGTCGGCACGATGAAAGACGGCAGAGTAGCGGTCACGCGGGTTCCGGCCGAACCGGCGGTAACAAGGAGTTGCCGATCGATGAGCTTCTCGTACGCCGCCTTTACGGTCCCGCGCGCAACGCCGAGTTGCGCTGCGAGGTCACGCCATGACGGCAGCCGGCCTCCGGGAGCAAGCGCCCCTTCAGCGATCGCGCCTTCAATGTGACGCGCGATTTGATCGACAAGTGTCGTGGCGCCGACGCGATCAAGCGTCAACTCGGTCACCGTCCAGGACGTCACGTCATCCATCAGCTTAACTGCGCTCCGTGAGGCGAAAGTCATGATGCCAGCCGAGCTCCGCGACGGCCTTCTCGATCACGATCGCACCGCCGGGCTGGGCAATATTATAGGCGCCGGAGCCGCCGTGATCGATCGCGAGAAAGGCAGCGCAAGCCGCGACCTCGACGTGCAGCGGAGCCGATCCTGTCGGCTCTGCGGACCACGTGCCCGGGCCGTAGAGCTGACCGTATCGCGGCACGATGCCGACGAACGCACTTTGATCGAGGAACACGCGTTCAAGCGGAGCACTTGCCGCCATATATCTCACTGCTTGATCGCCTATTTCCAAGCGGTCCCGGCTCGGCCGGCTGTCGGATAAACGCAGCCGACCGAGAGAAGGGATGATTTATTTTCCGAAGGTGGTCAACCGATCGGCTTCGGCCGTATCGACCACGAAGATCGCAAGCAGACTCGCAGGTTCGGTCGCACTCGCATTCTCGCTGATGGGATGACGCGCACCGCCGGGCGGTTCCGTCCAATGCTCGCCGGCACGAAACACTTGCGTCTTGCCGTCATTCACCTTGCTTCGGATCGCGCCGGAGAGAACGTAGCCGGTAATGAAAGCGGAGTTGGCATGCGTATGCGCCGGCGACTTGCCGCCGGGGGCATAGCTGACGACAACGCCGATCAGGCTCTTGCCGGGAATGTTCGGTATCGCTTCCTGGAAGGCAGGTGTAATCGTCTGACCTTCCTGCGCCATAGCCCTGGTGGACACGAGGCCCGGCCAGACGGCGACCGCAGCCAACGTCGCGACACATGCAATCGATCGGATATTCATCTCGCTTCTCCTGTGTTGCGGCTGGAGATGACGACCATCGTCAGCTTTCAGCCGTTCTGCCGCATAGGTTCTCTCACTGGTTTCCGCGTGCACGCGATGTCCTGATCATTGTCTCACTCGCATCGGCAAATCCGTTCCCCACGATACCGGCGCGCATCTTATTCACGAAGACGTTCGACCATCGACGGTACGATCGTCGCGATGATCGCGTGGCGAAGCTCGATTGAGCGGCTTCACGAACCCGATCACCGAGTCGATCAGCCCCTCGCGCTTGTAGAAACGGCGCGCGTTGGCGTTTGCGGCGGCCGTATCCAGAACCAGTCGATGGCAATATTCGTCGACGCCGACGAGCGACAGTTCCTGCAGCAAAGCCGCGCCTAGGCCCCTGCCCCGCTGCTCCGCCGATGTCACGAGATCGTCGACATACAGAAAATGACCATGGATCAGGTTTTCCATCATGCGATATCCGGCGAGCGCCACAACACGATCATCTTCCCAGGCCGCCAGCACACGATATCCATAAGTGGCCATACCGGATGCCCGCTCTACCCATTCGGCCGCGTCTTTGAGCTTGGGGCGCAATTGGGAGATGACCGGAAAACATGCCGCCAGATCATCCTGACCGCGCGCATGCCGAAGAACAGGTGACAACGAGAGGATGGACGGTCGTTCAGCCATGGCGGGCTCCTCACAGATACGCTCTCGATCCTGCAAGGACGTACCGTCAATTCGCCGCCGGGATCAGGACCAGAAAGCTTGATCCGGAATGGACCAAAGCCTGCTCGACACGGGCCGGCGAGCGGAATGGTGCATTGGGCAAAGGGAGATCCGGTAGGTTTATACAGCAGACCCCGCATTCGTTTCGCAGGCCCGGTCCGTGCGGATCTGCGGGATGCAGGCTCGCCGCGGGTCCGGGCGCGAAGGGCGTTTACCTGCCGTTAAGCATAAATATTCATATTGCAATTCGGGGCTGACTTTATGGATGGCTCAAATGATTTCCTTAGATCAAATTTTACGCCTGATCAGCCTGCCCATCGCCGGCAGCGTTTTCCTGATCGCCGTGCAGTTATCCACGGGCATGGGACTTCGGTGAGGGCCGTTTCAGCAAGAGACCGATGCCCGTGTGGTGAGGCCGACAGCGTGTCGTGAGCGCTATTTTCCCGGCCACACAGGCTTGCGCTTTTCGGCGAAAGCCTTGAGGCCCTCTCTTGCATCTTCCGTCATCGACAGAATTGCGATCTGGCTTTCCAGATAGGCGATGCTCTCGTCGAACGACATCGCGGCGATCGCGCGCATGGCATATTTGCCGCGGCGGATCGCCGTCGGCGATTTGTCGGTGATGCGTGCAATCAGCCAGTCGATCTTCGCATCGAGTTCGCCTGCCGGCACAATATGATTGAGCAGGCCGGCGTCCTGTGCCGTCCGCGCATCGAACGGCTCGCCGGTGATGCACCATTCATTGACGAGGCGGCGCGGTGCAATGGATTGCAGCAGAGCCAGCACCTGCATCGGAAACACGCCGACCTTCACCTCCGGCAGACCGAAGATCGCATGATCGGCGGCGACCGCCATGTCCGTCATGCACAACAGGCCCATACCGCCCGCCATGCAGACGCCGTTGACGCGCGCGATGGCCGGCTTGGTGGCATTCTGAGACAGCCGCATCAGATCGGCGAGATCGCCGTTGGGCCGGGAAAAATCCTGCGCAAACGCGGATCCGGCATTGGCAAGATCGGCCCCCGCGCAGAACGCCTTTTCCCCCGCACCGGTCAGCACGATGACGCGCACATCCGCATCCTCATGCGCCCTGCGATAACCTTCCGTGATCCCCGCGATCACATCGGCATTCATCGCATTGCGCTTTTCCGGACGATTGATGGTGATCCGGAATGCGGCGCCTTTTTTCTCAAGGATTACACTGTCATCGGTCATGCATCGATTCCCGAAAATGCTTCATTTGACTCGGCATCCGTACACGTCGGAACATCGACCGGCACGTCCGCGCCGGCACGGTATCGCAAAGCAGACGCAGCCGTCGAGCGATCCCGGATCAGCCTCCTCGTAAAACCGGGCCGCATCATATACAACCCGGCAGTCGGCGGTTCCTCCGCCCCAATCGAACAGG